>Ga0207674_10001111_pt1 | contig 34907 bp, 27 predicted proteins | sample KBSCornC72_FD_184303 | JGI IMG/M metagenome (GOLD analysis project Ga0207674, IMG submission 184303) | Corn rhizosphere microbial communities from Kellogg Biological Station, Michigan, USA - KBS Corn C7-2 (SPAdes) (version 2) | ecosystem: Host-associated > Plants > Roots > Rhizosphere > Soil ...
AACATCAGCGGACGCGTCGCGAGCGCCCGGGAGCTCGACGAGATGCTCACCGTCGAGCCCGACCCGGACTTGAACGCGGAAGTCGATCGCGAAACGTCGGCTCTCGAGCGGGAGATCGAGCAGTTCCGTCTTCGCTCACTGCTCTCCGGGCCCGACGATTTCCGCGACGCGCAGCTCGAGATCAGCGCCGGCGCCGGCGGCACCGAGGCGCAGGACTGGGCGTCGATGCTCATGCGCATGTACACCCGTTGGGCCGAGCGCAAAGGCTACACGATCGACATCCTCGACCTGAGCGATGGCGAGGAAGCGGGCATCAAAGGCGCCGTGCTCGAGATCAAGGGGATGTACGCGTACGGGTTCCTCAAGGCGGAGATTGGCGTGCACCGTCTCGTGCGCATCTCTCCGTTCGACGCACAGGCGCGCCGGCATACGAGCTTCGCGTCGGTGTTCGTGTATCCCGTCGTGAACGAGGAGATCAACATCGAGATCCGCGATGAGGACATCAGAATGGATGTCTTCCGCGCGTCGGGCGCCGGTGGCCAGCACGTCAACAAGACCAGCTCCGCGGTGCGCCTCACGCACATTCCTTCGGGGATCGTCGTTGCGTCGCAGCAGGAACGCTCGCAGCACAAGAACAAGGGCACGGCGATGAAGATGTTGAAGAACCGCCTCTATCAGCTCGAGGCTGAACGTCAAGCAAAAAAGAAGGCGGAGCTCGACGCGACGAAATCGGATGTCAGCTTCGGGAACCAGATTCGGAGTTACGTGTTCCAGCCTTACACCATGGTCAACGACCACCGCACGGAGCTCAAGATCCCCGACGTCCAGCGCATCATGGACGGCGACATCGACGAGTTCATTGAGGCCTACCTCTCGCAGAATGGCTCGTCGGGCGGGAGCGCTGCTGCGTGAGCGAAGATCTGAACTTCGTACAAAAGGCACGGCGCGAAAAACTCGACGCGTTGACGGCACAGGGAGTCAACCCGTACGCCTATAGCTTCGATCGGACGCATGTCGCCGCGGATGCGGTGCGTCTTCATCCGGCCGATCAGCACGACGAGGGAGACACAGTGCGCGTCGCGGGCCGCGTCGTCGCCTGGCGCGCGCACGGAAAGACCACGTTTGCGCATCTCGCCGACGATTCCGGACGCATCCAACTGTACTTCCGTCGCGATCAGCTTGGCGATGCGACGTACGCGAAGCTCGACATGTTCGACATCGGCGACGTGATCGGCGTCGGTGGACCGCTTTTTCGAACACGCACCGGCGAAGTGACGGTGCGCGTGGTGGACGTCGAGCTGCTGGCGAAGTCGCTTCGCCCGCTCCCGTTCGGAAAGGAAGAAGTGGTGGACGGCGTCACCGTCCGCCACTCCGGCTTCGCCGATCCGGAACAGCGATACCGTCAGCGGTACGCGGATCTCGCCGTGCATCCCGAGGTGCGGTCGCTCTTCCGCGCGCGGTCGGCGATGACCCGGGCGCTCCGCGGCGCGCTCGACGAGCTCGGGTATCTCGAGGTCGAAACGCCGGTGCTCCAGCCGTTGTACGGTGGCGCGACCGCGCGCCCATTCACGACGCATCACAATGCGCTGGACATGCCGCTCTACCTCCGCATCGCCGACGAGCTCTATCTCAAGCGGCTCGTCGTGGGCGGGCTGGAGCGCGTTTACGAAATCGGCCACGATTTTCGGAACGAAGGGATCGATCGCACGCACAATCCCGAGTTCACGATGCTCGAGTTTTACGAAGCGTACGCCGACTACACGGTGATGATGACCCGAGTCGAGAGCCTCATCGTTTGCGCTGCCGCGGCTGTGGGAGCGGCGTGGTCGCCGCCGGAAACGCACGCGGGTGGGGCGATCGAGCACGGGTCAGGCGGGGTGCCGCAGCTCCGGCCGCCATTCCCGCGAATTCCGTGGGTTCCGTCGCTCAACGCCGCGCTCGGTGCCGACGCGATGAGCCTGAGCGACGAAGCGCTCCGAAACGCGGCCCGCCACATTGGCGTACAGAAGGTCGAGACGCTCAGCAGACCAAAGGTGCTCGACGAGATGTTCCAAGCGCTGGTGGAATCGAAGCTTCACGATCCGACGTTCGTCATTGACTACCCGGTCGAGCTGTCGCCGCTCGCCAAGCCCAAGCGCGGCGACCCGACGCTCACCGAGCGGTTCGAGCTGTTCGCGCGCGGCAAGGAAGTCGCGAACGCGTTCAGTGAGCTGAACGATCCGATCGACCAACGGCGGCGCTTCGAGGCGCAGGCGCGGCTCCGCGCCGCGGGCGACGAAGAAGCGAGCGGCGTCGATGAAGACTATCTGCGCGCCATGGAATACGGCATGCCTCCCATGGGCGGTGTCGGCATCGGCATCGACCGGCTGTTCATGTACCTCACCAACACCCCGAACATCCGCGACGTGATCCTGTTTCCGATCCTGAGACCAGAATGAACTGTTGCCGCGAAACTCCGACCGTAGGTGCGCAGCGCCGAAGGGAGGAGCAATAATGAGCCGCCTCGAGCTGTCCATCGCCTGGCGTTATCTGCGAAGCCGCCGCGGGTCGAAGCTGTTGTCGCTGATCAGCGTGATTGCCATCCTCGGCGTGACCATCGCGGTCAGCGCGTTGATCGTCATCATCGGCGTCATGAACGGTCTCCAGACCGACATGCGCGAGAAGATCCTCATCGGCAGTCCGGACATTCGTGTCCTCACATACGGTGAGGACATGATCATGACCGATTGGGAGCCGGTGGAGAAGAAGGTGGCGCGCCAGCCCGGCGTGGTCGCCGTCGCGCCGTTCGTGCACACGCAGGCGCTCGTCCAGTCGAATCGTCACAAGTATCGGGAGACCTGCTTCGTCCTCGGTCTTCCACCGGACGGTCCGCGCGTTGCGCAAACGACGTCGATCAGAACGCACGCGAAAGCGGGTGACTTCAAGTTTGCCACGCTGGACGGCAAACATCGCGGCGCGGTGCTCGGCTCCAAGCTCGCCGAGCGGTTGAACGTCACGCCGGGGATCGACTCGATCAACGTGATGACGGCGAATGTGAACAAGACCCCCAATCCGGTGACCGGCCTGCCGGACGTCGTGATCGAGACGTTCGAGGTGACCGGCATCTTCGAGACGGGGCTGTACGAGTACGACAACAGTTATGTCGTGCTGGCGCTCGACGTGGCGCAGCAACTGGCGCAGCTTGGGCAGGGCGTGACCGGACTCGAAGTGAAGACGCCGTCGCGGTGGGAAGCGCCGGACATCGCAACGCGTCTCGCCGACAGCTTGGGGATGCCATTCCGTGTTCTGGACTGGCATCAGCAGAACAATTCGTTGTTCAACGCGCTCAAGCTCGAGAAGCTGGGCATGGCGGTGATCCTGTTGCTCATCGTGCTCGTCGCAGCGTTCAACATCGTGAGCACGCTCGTCATGGTCGTCACCGACAAGACACGTGAGATCGGGATCCTGCGCGCGATGGGGATGCCGGCGCGCTCGATACGCCGCGTGTTCTTCGCGCAGGGCCTCGTGATCGGCGTCGTCGGCACCGGGCTCGGTCTCACGTTGGGGCTCGTGGCGTCGATTCTCATCGGAGAGAAGCGGCTCATCCCCCTGGATCCAGTCGTATATTTCATCGATCACTTGCCGGTCGCGACCGAGCCGCTCGACGTGACGCTCATCGTGCTGGCCAGTCTCGCTGTCGCGGCTGTCGCAACGATTTACCCGGCGATCCAGGCAGCGCGTCTTTACCCGGTGGAGGCCATTCGTCACGAATGATCGTGCTGGAAGCGATTGATCTGGCGAAGGTATACCGCGGCGGCGACGGCGGGGTGATCACCATCCTCGATGGTGTGAACCTCGAGGTGCTGCGCGGCGAGATGGTTGCCGTCGTCGGGGCGAGCGGCGCGGGAAAGAGTACCCTCCTGCATCTCCTTGGCGCGCTCGATCAACCCAACCGCGGCGCCGTGCGCATTGGCGGACAGTCGCTTTCCGGGCGAAGCGACGAGGATCTGTCGGCGCTCCGCAACCGCTCCGTGGGCTTCGTGTTCCAGTTCCATCATTTGCTCCGCGAGTTCACCGCGCTGGAGAACGTGATGATGCCGCTTCGCATCGCGGGGTGGCCGACATCGCGGGCGCGGTCTCGCGCGCGGGAGCTCCTCGATCTCGTCGGACTGGGTGGCCGGACGGAGCACAAGCCCTCGGCGCTCTCGGGCGGCGAGCAGCAGCGCACGGCGGTGGCGCGTGCACTGGCGATCGATCCGATCGTGTTGTTGGCCGACGAACCGTCGGGCAACCTCGATCATATGAACAGCGAGCGACTGCACGATCTCTTCGCCGAGCTGTCGCGCGATCTCGAGATCGCGATGGTGATCGCGACGCACAACCGGTCGCTCGCCGCGCGCGCCGACCGCACGCTGCTGCTCGAGGACGGCAAGTTGACGCCGGCGGACGTTCGCGAGGTTGTACCGTAATGAACCGTCGATGCGGAACTCCGACCGTAGGTGCGCGGCGCCGAAGGGAGGAGCAATAACATGCTCTGTGACAGCTGCCACGAGCGCGACGCGGTCGTGCACCTCACGACCATCGAGAACAACGCCGTGCATCAGCTCCACTTGTGCGAGCGGTGCGCGGCGGAGCGCGGTGTAGAAACGACCGTGGCGACGCCCAAGCATCCGCTCGGCGAGTTTCTGCACGACGTTCATCAACAGGTTGCAACGTCGCGGAACGAAGCCGTGCGCTGCAGCTTCTGCAACACGACCATGGCTGACTTTCGCGCCACGGGCCGTTGGGGATGCGCGCGCTGCTATACCAATTTCGAGATCGGTATTCGCGAGCTGCTGCGGCGCGTACAGGGAAGCCACCGGCACGTCGGACACCCGTATCAACCGCCGATGTCCGAAGAGCTGGAGCGCGCGTCCGTGCTCGGTGAGCTCAAGGAACGGCTGCGCCGGGCGGTCGAAAGCGAGCAGTTCGAGCTCGCCGCGGATCTGCGCGATCGCATTCGGGTGATGGAATGACGCTCGACCTGTCGCTTCTCCCCGATGGTGGCGTCGGCTGGCTCGACGCGTCCGGACGGCACGCCGACATCGTGCTGTCGACGCGAATCCGGTTGGCCCGCAACGTCGAAGGGTACGCCTTCACGGGCCGCGCGCGCGACGGGGAGCGCCTTCGCGTGCTCGCCCAGGTGCGCGAGGCTGTGGGATCGATCGGCGCGCTCCGCGAATCGGTGATGTACCGGCTCGACGAGCTGCCGCCGACGTCACGCGCTCTCCTTCATGAGCGCCACTTGGTCAGCAAGGAACTGGCTGGACTCGACGAGCAGCACCCGCTGCGTACGGGGGCCGCGGTGTTCCTGGCGGACGGCCTCGGCGTGATGGTGAACGAGGAAGACCACCTCCGGCTTCAGGCCCTTCGATCGGGCTTCGCGCTGCAGGAGGCCTTCGCGTCCATCGATAAGCTGGACCGCGATTTAGGAGCGCGGCTCCCGTATTCGTTTCATGGCGAGTTCGGGTTCCTGACCGCCTGCCCGACGAACGTGGGAACGGGGCTTCGCGGTTCGGTCTTGATTCATTTGCCGGGGCTCGTCCTTACAAAAGAGATCGGGAAGGTCCTCGCGAGTCTGCAGCAGATGGGCCTTACGTATCGCGGCCTGTACGGCGAGGGGAGCGAGGTTGTCGGCAACTTCTTCCAGATCTCCAACCAGACCACGCTGGGCCGCTCGGAAGAGGAATTGCTCGACCAACTGTTGCGCGTCGTCGGTCACGTCGTCGAACGAGAAGCGGAGGCGCGCCGTGTGCTCCTTCGTGACGCGGGTTATATTATCGAGGACAAGCTTTGGCGCGCTTACGGCACGTTGCGTTACGCTCGCAGCCTCACGTTCGACGAGGCGATGAATTACCTCAGCGGCGTACGACTGGCCGTGGGGCTGAAACTGATATCCAGCCTCAGTGTATATACCCTCAACAAGCTCCTGATCTTTTCGCAAGCCGCGCACCTGGCGTTCGCCGAAGGCCGGGCACTGACGGAAAGCGAAACCAACCTGGCTCGCGCACGGTATGTGCGTAAAGCGCTGGAAGGGGAAGCGGGCTCAGTCGGCTGATCGTCCAGATCACCCGGATGTGAGGGTACAATGAACGGCTACAACTTCACCGAGCGGGTGCGGAAGGTTCTCGCGATGGCGCGCGAGGAAGCCGCACGTCTCCACCATGAGTACGTGGGGACAGAGCATATCCTGCTCGGGTTGATTCGCGAGGGTGAGGGCGTCGCCGCTACGGTCCTCCAAAATCTCAGCGTCGAGCTGGATGACATCCAGCAAAAGATCGAAGAAACGGTAAAGAAGGGGAAAGCTGGTCAAACGACCGGCCCCGATTTGCCCTATACCTCCCGCGCGAAAAAAGTGCTCGAGCTCGCCATGAGCGAGGCGCGAGAGCTCAATCATAGCTACGTCGGCACTGAACACCTCCTGCTAGGCCTTCTCCGCGAAGAAAAGGGGATTGCGGCGCAGGTTCTAACCGACGCGGGCGTCAATTTGGACGCCGCCCGCGCCGAGACACTGCGCATCCTCGGCACGGAAATGCCACAGGGTGGTGGTCAGCAGCCGACTAGCAACCAGCCCGCGCAGGCGGCGCCAAAGGGCGACAAAAAGTCCAAGACGCCGGCGCTCGATCACTTCTGCCGCGACCTCACGCAGCTCGCGGCGGAGGGTCAGCTCGATCCTACAATCGGGCGGGGGAAGGAAATCCAGCGCGTCATGGAAGTGCTGACGCGCCGGAAGAAGAACAACCCAGTCCTCATCGGCGAGCCGGGCGTCGGCAAGACGGCCATCGTCGAAGGGCTCGCGCAGCTCATCGCCAACGGCGAGTGCCCGGAGTCGCTCCGCGACCACCGCGTGCTCTCGCTCGACATGGCGGCCGTCATCGCCGGCACGAAGTACCGCGGCCAGTTCGAGGAGCGGCTCAAGGCGGTGATGAACGAGATCGCGCAGAACAAGCAGATCATCCTGTTCATCGACGAGCTGCACACGCTCGTGGGTGCGGGTGCTGCCGAAGGCGCGATCGACGCCTCCAATATGTTGAAGCCGGCGTTGGCGCGCGGCGAGTTGCAGTGCGTCGGTGCCTCCACGCTCAACGAGTATCGCAAGTACATCGAGAAGGACGGCGCGCTCGAGCGACGCTTCCAAACGGTTATCGTGGATCCGCCGTCGGTCGATGAGACGGTAGAGATTCTCAGAGGGCTGAGAAAGAAGTACGAGGATCATCACCGTGTGACGATCCCCGACACGACGCTCACCATCGCGTCGAAGCTTTCGGAGCGCTACATCACCGACCGCTTCCTGCCCGACAAGGCGATCGACGTGATCGACGAAGCAGGTGCGCGTGCACGTCTCGCGGCTCAGGCTCCGCCGCCGGAAGTCGCCGCGCTCAAGGCCGATCTCGAGAAAGTGAACGGCGAGAAAGAAGCCGCTGTGCGCGATCAGAACTTCGAGCGCGCCGCGTCGCTCCGCGACAAAGAGCGCGAGATCCAGGGCAACATCAAGCAGAAACAGGCAGAGTGGGAGGCGCGGCGCCAGTCGCACCGCCCGGTGCTCGGCGAGGAAGAGATCGCGTTCATCGTCAGCCGCTGGACGGGAATCCCCGTCACGCGCCTCCAGGAAGCGGAGACCTCGCGTCTCCTGCGCATGGAAGACGAGCTTCACCAGACCGTCATCGGTCAGGACGAAGCGATCAAGGCGATCTCGAAGGCGATCCGTCGCAGCCGCGCGGGCCTCAAAGATCCGCGCCGGCCGATCGGTTCGTTCGTGTTCTCCGGTCCGACGGGCGTCGGCAAAACGGAGCTGGCGCGCGCGCTGGCGAAGTTCTTGTTCGCCGACGACTCGGCGCTGATTCGCGTCGACATGAGCGAGTACATGGAGAAGTTCTCCGTGTCACGCTTGATCGGCGCGCCTCCGGGCTATGTCGGCTATGAGGATTCAGGCACGCTCACGAAGGCCGTGCGGCGTAAGCCGTACAGCGTGATCCTGCTCGACGAGATCGAGAAGGCGCACCCCGACGTGTTCAACATCCTGCTCCAGGTGCTCGACGAGGGACATCTCACGGACAACTACGGCCGTGTGATCGACTTCAAGAACACCGTGGTGATCATGACGTCGAACGTCGGCGCGCGTGACCTCACCAAGACCAAATCGCTCGGTTTCACGCAGGGCGACGCGCAGCAGAACTGGGAGCGTCGGGCGGAGAAGGTCCGGGACGAGCTCAAGAACGTGTTCAACCCCGAGTTCCTCAACCGTCTGGACGACGTCATCGTCTTCCATCCGCTCAGCCGCGAGCACATCTCGCAGATCGTCAGCGTGCTGCTCAAGGACGTGCGGAAGCGCCTGGCCGAGGAAGAGCTCACGCTCAAGCTGACCGATCAGGCGACCGACTTCCTCGTCAAGCACGGCTATGACGAGCAGTACGGTGCCCGGCCGCTCAAGCGGGCGATTCAAAAGTTCATCGAGGATCCGCTTTCCGAGAAGATTCTCATGGGTGAATTCTCGCGGAACGACGAGATCGAGGTGGACGTCTCCCCAGACGGCGAGCGGCTCGATTTCAAGGTGCTGACGAGTACTCCTCAGCCCTAAAGTCGTCATCCTGAGCCCTTCGTCACTTCGTTCCTCGAGGTCAGGCTACGCGAAGGATCTACTATCCCGGTCTGGTGTTTAGCCGGGGACAGTAGATCCTTCGTCGCTTCGCTCCTCAGGATGACCACTGCTGGCCAGGTCCCTGCAGGGATCTGGCCAGTCTCTTTTTGTGTATATTCCAAGACTATGCGACAGTTGCGCTTCCTCCCCGCGCTTCTGGGTGTTTTCGTGGCCGTCTCAGCCGCACGTGCCCAGGATGCCGCCACCGGTCCGTGCGCCACGCCCGACAGCGTGGCGTTCCGTGGACAATCCCGGATTCCCGATGGCGACCTGAGGGCGGACGTTGGCATCGCCCCGAAGTCGAAGATCAACAGCCGGATCCTCGACCGCGCGATTCGCGACCTGTACGCCACCAACAACTTCGACGAGAACATCACCGCCGTCTGTGAGCTGGTTGGCGGGAAGGCGGTTCTGGTCTTCAACGTCAAGGAACGCCCGGTTCTCAACGACGTGCGGGTGACCGGCGCCGATCGGGTTTCCACCAACTCGGTCAAGGACCGGGTGGACCTGCTGATCGGCAAGCCGATCAACCCCGCCCAGGTTGCCAAGGACGTGGCGAGGATCGACTCCCTCTATCAGTCCGAGGGCTACTATCTCGCCAGAGTGAAGGTCGACACCATCGTCGGCGGGACGAGCGTCGGCGGCGGGAACACCGAGGGCGCGACGCTCGTTTTCCACGTCGACGAAGGCCATCGGCTCGCCATCTCGGGCGTGGACATCGAGGGCAATCGCGCGCTTTCCGACAAGACTATCGTCAGCGCGATCGCCACCAAGCCGGAAGGCTTTTTCTGGTGGCGCAACGGCGAGTTCGATTCGGACAAATACGCCGAGGATCTCTCAAAGAACATCCCGGCGCTGTACGCAACGCACGGCTACATCGACATGCAGGTGGTCAAGGACACCTTGATCATCGACCGTGAGCGCGGCAAGGCGCTCGTGCGGCTCACGGTGAGCGAAGGGCCGCGCTATCGCATCGGCAGCTTCGAGGTCAACGGTGCCAAGCGCTTCTCGAACGATGACATCGCGCGCTTCTACCCGTTCGGCGAGAAGCAAAAGGGCATCACCGACGCGGTGAAAGGATTGATTCGTGTCGGCAGCCCGGATGACCCGCAAGGCACCTTCAATCAGTCGGCGTGGGACGCGGCCACCGAAAAGGTGCATGACGCCTACGAGAACGAAGGCTACATCTACGCGAGCATCCAGCCGGTCCTCGAGCGGCGGCGGGTCGGCAAGGATTCGGTGCCGACGGTCGATCTCCGCTGGGAGATCGATGAGCGCTCGCCGGCGATCGTAAACCGCGTAGATATCACCGGCAACGACGTCACGACCGAATCATGCATTCGCCGGCAGCTGTTCGTCATTCCGGGCGATGTATTCAACAAGCAGCGCCTGATCGACAGCTACCGCAACATCGCCAACCTCGGCTTCTTCGAGCAGGACATGGCGCCGCCGGACACGCGCCAGGTGAACGACAAGGGCGACATCGACATCATCTTCCACGTCAAGGAAAAGCGCACCGGCAACGTCAACTTCGGCGCGTCGGTCGGACAGGGATATGGCGTCGGCGGCTTCGTCGGCTTCGACCAGCCGAACCTCTTCGGCGAGTGCAAGCGCGGTTCGCTGAATTGGCAGTTCGGGAAATACATCAAGGATTTCAGCCTGAGCTACACCGATCCGTTCATCAAGCAGACGAACGTGTCGGGCACGATCTCCGCCTACCATCAGCAGTCGCGCTTCATCATTCAGAACATCGGTCAGTCGACGACGACCGGCGGACAGCTGCAGATCGGCTTCCCGCTCCCCAACTCGCAGACGACACGCTTCTACACGTCGTACGGCGGTGAGCGCGTGAAGTACGGCGGCGACGGTCTCGTCTCCACGATCAATTGCAACGGGTGCTTCCGGTCGACGCTCGGCTTTACACTCGACCACGACACGCGGTTCGGCTTGCCGTTCCCGGTGTCGGGCGTGCACGAGGACGTGCAGCTGCAATTGAACGGCGGCCCCTTGGGAGGCACGGCGAAATACTCCCGTCTGGTCGCCGAGATGCGGGGCTATACGCCGCTGGCGACCTTCGGGAAGGGCCTCGGCCCCGAGCCGATGACGCTGCTGTTGGGCCTCAGCGCGAAGGCGGGTGCCCTGTTCGGTGACCCCGGCCCATTCTTCGTCTCCCAAGCCTTCTCGCTCGGCGGTGTCCAGTACGGCGAACCGCTCCGCGGGTATGAAGAATTCTCCATCACCCCCCGCGGCTATCTCCCGAACGCGGACCAGTACACGGCTCAACGAACTTCCTTCGGGAATGCGTTTTACAGGAGTACCGCGGAGCTTGGTCTTCGGGTGAGCCAGCAGATTTATCTCGACGCGTTCTATGACGCGGGCAACCTCTGGGCGAGACCCCGCGACTTCGACCCGACGAGATTGTTCCGCGGCGCCGGCTTCGGTGGGTCGATGGTGACCCCACTTGGACCGCTCGGCGTTGATCTCGGATACGGGTTCGACCGCGTGGATGTGAACGGGCGGTCGGATCCCAAATGGCAAGTACACTTCAAGTTCGGTCAGATCTTCTAATCGGAGTTCCAATGAGTTCCATCGTCCGCGCGACCACGATCGCGCTCGCTGCAACAGTGCTGTCCAGTGTCGCGCAGGCGCAAAATGGTGCCTCGTGTACGAAGCTCGGCTACGTGAATCCCTCGGCGCTCATGGAAGCGGCGCCTGGGCGCGCCGCTGCCGAAACGCTGCTCACTAGGGAGGGGCAGGGGTATCAAAGTCATCTGCAGAAGCTGAACGACTCACTCAACAAGATGATGTCAGACTTTCAAAAGGCCGAGCCAGCTATGTCGGCAACCGTAAAAGACCAACGGCAAAAGGCGATTCAGACACTAGAGAACGATCTTCAGCAGAAGAATGCCCAGTTCCAACAGCAGTTCGACGCTCGCAAAAACGAGGTGATGGCACCGATCACGGACGTCGTCAAGAAAGTCCTGGACGACATCCGCGAAGAGGGTTGCTATGCGATGATTATTATGAGCGAGCCAGGCCAGTCAGTAATTGCCTCGGCAGACAAGAATCTTGATGTCACGGACAAAGCTGTGTCCCGTTTGCGCGCCACGAAGGCGCCGGCTGTGCCGACGACCAAGGCGGGAGCGCCCTCTGCGCCAGCTGGAGTGGTCCGGAAGCCGCCGACGCAGTGATCGGCAACCCGTCTGGGGAAAAAGTCAGCGGTGAGGGCGGAATCGTCCTCACCGCTGCGTTCATTGCGGATGCTGTCGGCGGAACGCTGATGGGTGACCCATCCGTTGAAGTCGGTGGCGTCGCACCCCTCGATCGCGCATCGCCACGCGAGTTGAGTTTTCTCGGCAGCGCGAAGTATACATCGCTCATGGCGACTACACGGGCGGGTGTCGTGCTGGTCGCACAGGAGCTAGCCGATGTTGCGGGAGGCGTGGCCGCACGTATCGTCGTCTCTAATCCGCAGGAAGCGTTGCTATCGCTGCTTCCCCACTTCTATCGTCCGCCGGTTCGGCAAACCGGCATCGACGCGACTGCGTTGATCGGCCGGAGGGTCTCCCTCGGCAGCGATGTCTCGATCGGCGCGTACGCAGTGATAGGCGATGGGGCCGTGATTGGGGATAGAAGTATTATCGGACCGCATTGCGTTCTTGGGCCGTCGACGATCGTCGGGGCGGACTGTCAACTCGTTTCACAGGTCACCCTTTACATGGGTGCCGTTGTCGGCGACCGAGTCACTCTGCACGCAGGCGTGCGAATCGGGTCCGATGGATTTGGTTACGTGCAGCGCGGTGGTGTACATGCGAAAATCCCACACGTCGGGCGGTGCATCGTCGAAAACGACGTCGAGATCGGCGCGAACACGACCATCGATCGTGGCAGCATCGACGACACAGTCGTCGGCGCGGGCACGAAGATCGACAACCTCGTGCAGATCGCGCACAACGTGCGCATCGGGAAGCTCTGCCTGATCATGGCGCAGGTCGGCATCGCCGGCTCGGCGCGCGTTGGGGACGGCGCAATGCTGCTCGGCCAAGTCGGGGTCTCCGGGCATCACACGATCGGAAAGGGCGCTATCCTCGCCGCGCAGGCGGGTGTCTTCGGCGATATCCCGCCGGGCGAAACTTGGTCCGGGTATCCCGCGCGTCCGCACAAACAAGCCCTCCGCGCCCAAGCCGCCCTGTTCAAGCTCCCGGACCTGCTCCGCAAGATCGAGAAGCTGATCGAGCGTTCCGAGAAGCCGTCGGTCTGAGGGGCGTCGCACATGCCCCGGGTGGGCGGGCTTTTGTCTCCCGAAAACCGCGTTAGCCCGTCGTGTCCGCGTTAGCCCGCGGCCGTTCCATCGTTAGGCCCTACCTGCAGTACCAAGCCGCCGAGCCACAACGGATCGCCCTATTTAGGATGACAGACTGGTTGAGTTTGGCGATATTTGCGGGATGAATCGTCGTACCATCGCCCGTCCGGTCTCACTTCAGGGAATTGGGCTCCATCTCGGTGCCGAGTGCCGGCTGTCCTTCCGGCCGGCCGTGTCTGGAGCCGGTATCTTCTTTCGGCGAGCGGATTTGGCCGATCGCCCCACCATCCCGGCTTTGGCTGAGCGGGCGGTTCTCTCCGAGCGGCAGACGCAGCTCGGTGAGGACCCGGTTGCGGTCCATACCGTGGAGCACGTCCTGGCGGCGGTCGCCGGAACAGGGATCGACGACTTGGAGATCGAGCTGGATGCCGCCGAGCCGCCGATCATGGACGGGAGCTCGGCGCCGTTCGTCGAGGCCCTGCTTTCGGCGGGGATCGTCGAGCACAATGGCGGCGTCAAGGCGACCTACCTCACGCTCCGACGGCCCCTCAGGCTCGTGGACGGCGAATCGGTCTACGAAGTGCACCCGGCGCCGGACCTCGAGCTTCAGGTCTCCATCGACTTTCCCCATCCCGTGATCGGGCTGCAGAGCGGGTGCTACCGCGTGACGCGCGAGAGCTTCGTGCGCGATCTCGCTCCCGCTCGAACGTTTGGCTTCGTGAACGAGGTGGAGGCGTTGCGCGCGAAGGGACTCATTCGCGGCGCGTCCCTGGACAACGCGGTGGTCTTGGACGACACCGGCGTCATCGGCTCAGCACTTCGCTGGCCCGACGAATTCGTGCGCCACAAAGCTCTCGATTGTGTCGGAGACCTTGCGCTGGCCGGCGCCCGCGTCCGCGCCCGCGTGACGGCGGTCAAGCCGAGCCATCGCGGCACAGTGAAACTGGTGCGTGCCATGAAAGAAGCGATTGCGAAGGAGTCAACGGTGATCGAGATCGACCAAATCATGAAAGTGCTGGCGCACCGGTATCCTTTTCTCCTCGTGGATCGCATCCTCGAGATCGAGGACGGCAAGCGCATCGTCGGGTTGAAGAACGTCACGATCAACGAGCCGTTCTTTCAGGGACATTTCCCCGGCCATCCGATCATGCCCGGCGTGCTGATCATCGAGGCGATGGCGCAGGTGGGCGGCATGCTCCTCATGGGGACGGTGCCCAATCCCGATCAGAAAGTCGTGTATTTCACTTCTCTGAACAATGTGAAGTGGCGCCGTCCGGTGAAGCCGGGCGATCAGCTCCGCTTCGAGCTGGAGCTGCTGCAGGTGCGTGGAATGATGTGCAAGATGTCCGGAATCGCGAAGGTCGATGGTCAGGTAGTCTGCGAAGCGGAGATGGGCGCGATGGTGAGGGAAAAATGAGCGTGGAAACGGTCAGCCGAATTCATCCGACGGCGCTCATCGACTCGTCGGCTGAGATTGGCGAGGGCGTGGAGATCGGGGCGCACGCCATCGTCGGCGAGAACTGCAAGGTCGGCGACGGCTGCGTGATCTCGCCGCGCGCGGTCCTCGAGCGAAACGTGATGCTCGGCTACGGCGTGAAAGTCGGCGTCGGTACCGTGCTTGGCGGCGATCCGCAAGATCTCAAGTACAAGGGGGAGCCAACGACCGTCGAAATTGGCGACGGGACGACCATCCGCGAATACTCCACCATCAACCGCGCCACCACGCAATCGTACAAGACGACGGTGGGGAAGGGCTGCTTCCTCATGTCGTACGTGCACCTCGCGCACGACTGTCACGTCGGAGACGGCGTCATCATCTCGAATGGGACGCAACTCGCCGGTCACGTCACCATCGATGAGAAGGCCATCTTGAGCGGTCTCGTTGCCGTCCATCAGTTCGCGACGATCGGCCGCTACAGCTTCATCGGCGGCTGTTCGCGCGTGGCGAAGGACGTCCCGCCGTACGTGAAGGCTGTCGGCAACCCGATCAAGTTGTACGGCCTCAACACGGTCGGGCTCGAGCGCAATGGATTTCCGGAAGAGGTTCGACGAGAGCTGAAGCGAGCCTATCGCCTCTTTTTCAAGTCCGAGCTGAATCTCTCGCAGGCGCGCGAGCGCGCCGTCGCCGAATTACAGCAATTTCCCGAGATCAGCGAGTTTTTGGCCTTCTTCGATCGCAGCGACCGCGGATCGGTCGTCTGATGCCAGTCCGGATCGGTGTGGTCGGGGCGGGGGCACTCGGCTTCCACCACACGCGAATTCTCCGCGACGTCCCCGGCGCGGCGCTCGTCGGTTTTCATGACAGCAGCGCCGAGCGCGCCGCGACTGTGAGTCGTGAGCTTGGCGTCTCGGCTTTTCCGACGCTCGACGCGCTCCTCGATTCGATCGACGCGTTGAGCGTCGTCGTGCCGACGCCGGCGCACTTCGCCGCCGCGGCCCCGGCGCTGGAGCGCGGCATTCACGTGCTGATCGAGAAGCCGATCGCCACGACCTTGGACGAGGCCGATCAGCTTCTCGCCATCGCCCGCCGCACGGGTGCGCTCGTGCAAACCGGGCACGTCGAGCGATTCAATCGCGCGGTTCGCGCGGCGTTGCCGTACGTCGAGGAGCCGCGCTTCGTCGAGAGCGACCGGCTCGCGCCGTTCAATCCGCGCGGTTCGGACGTCGCCGTCGTGCTCGATCTCATGATTCACGACATCGATTTGGTGCGAACTTTCGTGGGCGGGGGAGTATCGTCGGTTTCGGCGGTCGGCGTGCCGGTGCTCACGCCGTTCGTGGACATCGCCAACGCGCGGATCGCGTTCGACAGCGGCGCCGTCGCCAACATCACGGCGAGCCGAGTGTCGCGCGAGCGAATGCGGAAGCTGCGGCTGTTCCAGCAGAGCGGATACCTGTCGCTCGACCTCGCGGCCGGCACCGGCGAGTTTTATCGACTGCGCAGAGATCTGGATTTCGCCGCCTTCGTGCGCGGCGCCCAGGGCGCGCAGGCGCTCGAATCGTTCGTCGAACGCATCGCCATCGAAGCGCCCGAGGGTGAGCCGCTTCGCCTCGAGCTCGAGGCGTTCGTCCGCGCGGTGGCGGGCGAGGGACCGGTGCCGGTGAGCGGCGACGACGGACGCGAAGCGCTCGCCGTCGCGCTCACCATCGTGAATGACATCGAGCAGTCGCTGCCGGCGCTCGCGGGCGCGGGCTCGGCGACCGCCATCGCCGCAGCGTTGAGAGCGACGGGCCAAGCCGCGGGCGGTGGGGGCCGTGCGTGAAATCATGTTCGTCGCCGGCGAATCGTCCGGCGACGCACACGCGGCCGGCGTCGCCCGCGAGCTGATCGCCGCGGGCGCCCCGTACAAGCTCGTCGGCATCGGCGGCGATCAGATGCAGTCGGCCGGCGTCGAGTTGATCGAGCATGCGAGGCGGCTCGCGGTTATGGGATTCGTCGAAGTCCTCGAGACGATCCCGCGCCATTGGGCACTTCTGCAAACGCTCAAGCGGCGCCTGCGCGGCGGTGACGTCGCCGCGGTCGTGCTGATCGACTATCCCGACTTCAACATGATCGTTGCGTCGGCCGCGGCGGAGATTGGCGTGCCGGTGTTTTACTACATCACGCCGCAGGTGTGGGCGTGGCGGCCGGGACGTCTCGACAAGCTGGCGAAAACGGTCGCGAAGGCCGCGGTGATTTTGCCCTTTGAAGAAAAGCTTCTTCGCGATCACGGCATCGACGCCACGTTCGTGGGTCACCCGTTGCTCGATCGCGCCGAGGCGATCCCTGATCGTGCGTCGGCCCGTACGGCACTCGGGTTCACCGAGGACGATCGTGTGCTCGCGCTCTTTCCGGGAAGTCGCCGGCAGGAGGTCGAGCGCCACCTGGAAGATTTCGTCGCCGTTGCGCGCGAGCTCGCACGTCGCATCGACGGATTGAAGGTGGTCATCGCCGTCGCGCCCCACGTCACGATCGACGCGGCGCAATGCCCGTATCCGATGGTCCGCTCGGCGTCGTTCACCGTGCTCCGCGCGGCCGACGCCGCGTTCTGCAAAAGCGGCACGACGACACTCGAAGCCGCGGTCGCCGGGTGCCCGCTGGTCGTCGCCTACCGCATGAACGCGTTGAACTACGCGGTCGCGCGGTGGCTGGTGAAGGTCGACAACATCGGGCTGGTGAATCTCATCGCCGGTCGGCGCCTCGTTCCCGAGTTCGTGCAGGATGAGTTGCAGCCGCGGCGCGTCGCCGACGCGCTCGCGCCGCTGCTCGATCGCGACAGCCGCGAGCGCCGCGAGATGGTCGAGGGACTCGACGCCGTACGCGCGGCGCTTGGATCTCCCGGCGCGTCGCGTCGCGTCGCATCGCTCGTCACCGATCTCGCTGAGCGGGGAGTGCGTGGGCGCTGATTCGCGCGGTGACGCCCCGAAGCGCGATCAGCGGATCGCGCGACTTGCGCGCGCCGGTGGCGTGCTCGTGAGGGTGCTCGGCCGCACCTGGCGTATCGAAGCGTCGCACGACGCTGAGATCAAGAAGCTCCGCGCCGCTGGTCGGCCCATCGTGTTCTCGCTCTGGCATGGCGACTTGTTGCCGCTGCTATATCATCATCGAGGCGAAGGCGTCACGGTGCTGATCAGCGAGCACGGGGACGGAGAGATCATCGCGAGAATCGCCGAGAGTCTTGGCTATCGAACCGTCCGCGGTTCGACATCGCGCGGCGCCGCACGTGCGCTCATCGAGCTGGCGCGCGAGGTCGAGGACGGCCACGATCTGGCAATCACACCCGACGGTCCGCGTGGTCCGGCGAAGTCGGTCGCGCCGGGCGTCGCGGTCGTGGCGAACCGGTCCGCCGCGCCCGTGATCGGCGTCGCCGTGTTCGCGCCGTCCGCGTGGCGTCTCAAGAGCTGGGATCGTTTCCTCATCCCGCGGCCGTTCGCCCGCGTGTCGATCGCCTACAGCGAACCGGCGCTCATCGACGCCGGCGACGCGCGAGAAGCATCGCTCGAGGCGGATCGCGTCGGCGCCATGATGCAGGAGGCCGAGCGCCGCGCACGCGAGGCGTTCCGGTGAGCGCGCAGGACGTCGTTCAGCGAATCTGGTACGGCGATGACAAGCTCGCCGCCGCGTCCAGACTGGTATTGCTTCCGGCCGAGCGCTTGTTCGGTGGTGTAGTCGGCCTGCGCGACATTCTCTACGACGTCGGATGGCTGCCGACCCAAGAGGCGGCAATTCCCGTCGTGAGCATCGGCAACCTGACGGTGGGCGGAACGGGGAAAACGCCGATCGCGGCGTGGGTGGCGTCTGGTCTGGCGGCACGCGGGGCGCAGCCCGCCGTCGTCCTGCGGGGCTACGGCGAAGACGAGCCGCTGGTGCACGAGCGGCTGAATCCGTCGATCCCCGTCATCGTGAATCCTGATCGGACGAGGGCCGTGGCCATCGCCGCCGCGCGGGGCGCTACGATCGCGGTGCTCGATGATGCCTTCCAGCATCGCGCGATTCGACGCGACGCCGATCTCGTCCTCGTCAGCGCCGACCGGTGGACGCCCGACGTGCGCGTGCTGCCGGCCGGTCCATGGCGCGAGCCGCTCACGGCATTGCGGCGCGCTACGCTGGTGATCGTCACGTCGCGCGCCGCCGACGCGCAGCGGGTGGACGAGGTGCACAAAGCGCTCGCCGTCGCTGCTCCCGCGGTGCCGCGCCTCTCGGTCCGTCTCTCGCTCGCGGAGCTCGTGCGCGCGGACGACGACGTGCAGCGCCGCCCGCTCGACGAGTTGCGCGGTGCCAAGGTATTGGCCGTCGCCTCGATCGCTGATCCCGCGTCGTTCCTCGCGCAACTTCGCGCGCTCGACGCGGTCGTCGAACAGCGGTTGTTTCGCGATCACCACGCGTTTTCCGATGAGGAGATCGTCGACATCGCCTCACAATCGGCCGCCTTCGATTACGTTGTCTGCACGCTCAAGGATGCCGTAAAGCTCGGTCCTCGCTGGCCCTGCCCGAAGGCCCGTTCCCCAGGCTCCCTTGAGCGGCCGTTGTGGTATGTTTCTCAGCAGGTGATGGTGGAGCGCGGCGTTGGAGGGCTGGAACACGTCCTCGACGAGCTTGTACGTTCGCGCTCCGGATCGTCCCCCACCGCCGGCTAGCCGGCCCGTTTCGCATCTCATGACGACCGACCTAAGACTCCCAACCGACCGTATAGTCCGACCCGATAAAGACCGTTTTCTGAACGAAGAGAACCCCTTCGAGGCGATGATGTCCCGCTTCGATCGCGCCGCGGAGCTGCTCGATCTCGAGCCCGGCCTGTACAAGGTTCTCCGTCACCCCGAAAAGCAGATCACCGTGTCCGTGCCGGTGATGATGGACAATGGCGAAGTCGAGGTGTTCATCGGCCATCGGGTGCTGTACAACACCTCCCGTGGACCCGCCAAGGGCGGAATCCGTTTCGACCTGCAGGTCACGCTCGAGGAAGTGAAGGCCCTCGCGGCATGGATGACCTGGAAGTGCGCGGTCGTCAATCTTCCGTTTGGCGGCGCCAAGGGCGGCGTGGTTTGCGATCCGCTCAAGATGAGCGCGGGCGAGCTCGAGCGTCTCACGCGGCGTTACACCGCGGGCATCATCAGCACGCTCGGCCCCGACTCGGATGTTCCGGCGCCGGACGTCAACACCAATGAGCGCGTCATGGCGTGGGTCATGGATACGTACTCCATGCACATGCGCCACACAGTCACCGCTGTCGTCACGGGAAAGCCCATCGAGATGGGCGGCTCGCTCGGTCGTCGCGAGGCCACCGGCCGCGGCTGCATGATCGTCACCAAGGAAGCGCTCAAGCACCTCGGCATGCCGATCCGCGGAACCACGGTTGCCGTGCAGGGCTTCGGCAACGTCGGCTCCGTCGCCTCCGAGCTGCTCCAGCGCGAAGGCTGCAAGATCACCGCGATCAGCGACCGCACCGGCGGCTATCACAATCCGAACGGCATCGATATCGAAGCGGCGATCAAGCACGTCCGGCAGGTCCGCTCGCTCGACGGGTTCGCCGGCGGCGATCAAATCTCCAACGATGATCTGCTCACGCTCGACGTGGACGTCCTGCTTCCGGCGGCGCTCGAGAACGTCATCACGAGCCGCAACGCCGGAAAGGTCCGCGCCAAGATCATCTGTGAGGGCGCGAACGGCCCGACCACGGCCGGCGCCGATTCTATCCTCGAGGAGAAGGGGATCTTCGTCATCCCCGACATCCTCGCCAATGCGGGCGGCGTGACGGTGTCGTATTTCGAGTGGGTCCAAGATCGCGGCGGCTATTTCTGGACCGAGGCCACCGTCAACGAACGGCTCACCGACATCATGACGCGGAGCTTCACCGACGTGTTGCAGCTCTCCAGGCAGCACAAGGTGAACATGCGCACGGCCGCGTACATGGTCTCGATCAGCCGCGTGGCGACGGTGCACCGTTTGCGCGGGATTTATGCGTAGACGGCGGCGTAACGGTCCGCGGATCCCGCGGCGTCGCGAGTGCTGTCGCGTCGCGTGTTGAATGCATTTCTTCGTGGCGGTCGTCGGAAAGCCACGGGATGCGCAGCTTGCGGGAGCGATCCGCGAGTATGAGACACGAGCGAGCCGGTATTGGCCGCTCGAGATTCGAGAGGTCCGCGAAGAGCCGGCACGAGCCGCCAACGCGGACCTCGTGCGTGAGCGGGAGGGAGCGCGTCTATTCGACATCGTTCCCCGCGGAGCCCACGTCGTCGCATGCGACCTGACTGGGCGGTCGATGTCGTCGGAACAGTTCGCGGCCTGGCTGCAGCGGCTCCAGGAACGCGCGCGCGACGTCGCGATTCTCATCGGTGGCGCGTTCGGCCTCAGCGCCGCGGCGCGGGACCAGTCTGCAGAGCGCATCGCGCTGGCTCCATGGACGCTGCCGCACGAGCTGGCGCGCCTTGTTCTCGCCGAGCAGCTCTATCGAGCGGGCACGATCTGTCGCCGCGAGCCCTATCACAAGTGAGCGAGGGCACCGCGTGACGCAGCCTGTCGTGCGCACCGAATCGCTCGGCGGCTCACCGCTCTCACAGGCGGCGCGGGCGGGACGCTTGCCCGACTGGTATCCGTCCGTTCCACGCGGCGCGGACGACTGGCGGACGCACGCGGATCGCGTGACGTCCAGCGTCGACAACCGTTGGCTCGACGCGCTCGCGCCGGCGATCGCCGCCAGCGGTAGCGCGGGTGAACGGCTGGCACGCAGCGCCGGCGGCAAGGGCGCGGTCGTCACCACTGGGCAGCAGCCGGGTCTCTTTGGCGGGCCGTTGATGACGCTTGCCAAGGCGATCACCGCGCGCGCGCTCGCCGACACGCTCGAAGAAATGACGGGCATGCCCGTGGCACCGGTGTTCTGGGCGGCGACGGATGACGCCGACTTCGACGAAGCGGCGGTCGTCTCGATCTCGCTGGACGACGGTGCGCATGAGCTGCGGCTGGAGAGCCGCGCGCCCGCCGGCACGCCGATGTCCCGCGTGCCGATGGACGACGAGATCACCGCGCTGCTTCCGTCGCTGCGAGGCGCGGCCGCATCGACCGCCCACGCGTCGTTCGTCGCGGCCGTGGAGCAGGCGTATCGCCCTGGCGCGACGATCGGCGACGCGTACGTCGCCGTACTGCGCGACGTCCTCCAGCCGATCGGCATCGCCGTCCTCGACGCGTCGCATCCGTGCGTCACGCAGGCGGGTGCGCGCCTCCTTCGCGCCGCGGCCGCGCAAGCCGAGCAGGTCAGCGCCGCGCTGCACATGCGCACGGAAGCGATCCGCGCCGCGGGATACGCGCCGCAGGTCGAGGAAGTACCGGGACTCTCGCTCGTGTTCACGAACGAGCAGGGTATCAAGCGTCGTCTCCCCATTGCCGAAGCACTGAAGCTCGCCGGCGACCGACAGCTCTCGGCGACGGTGCTCCTGCGTCCCGTACTCGAGCGCGCGATCCTTCCCACGCTCGCCTACGTGGCGGGACCTGGCGAGATCGCGTATTTCGCGCAGGTGAGCGCCGTCGCCGATGCCCTCGGCGCCGAGCGACAGCTCGTCGTTCCGCGATGGTCGACGACCATCGTCGACGCGCGGACGCAGCGCACGCTCGACGATTTCCATGCGAACGTCGAGGAGCTCGCAGATCCGCATGCCGTGTTCACGCGCGCGGCGCGCGAACGCCTGCCCGAGGGAGCGGGGCAGGCGCTCAACACCCTACGCGCCGACACCCTCGCCGGCGTCGACCGGCTCCGCAGCGCAACCAACGGTCTCCTGTCCGATCCCGTCGTCGACGGACTACGGCGATCGCTGGAGCATCGTCTCGCGCGCACGGAACGCCGTCTTGTCGCCGCGGTAAAGGCGAAAGAAGTGGAAGTCATGCGACGGCTGTCCGCGGCGCGCGGCTCGCTCTTTCCGCACGGCGTGCGGCAGGAGCGCAAGCTCGCGTATATCCCGTTCCTGGCGCGCTACGGACCTGCCCTGGTGGAGCAGCTGCTCGACGCGGCGCGGACACACGCGCGCTCCGTGGTCGCCGGTAGTCCAGCGATCCCGGCGAGCGCGACCCAGTCTCCTCAAACCGCTCGGCGATGAGCGAGCTCCCCGCGGCCGACGAACCGACGCCCATTGACCACCAGCCCCCGCCCGGCCGCAGCCGCGCCGGGGCTTTCTTCGTTTCGCTCGGGATCTTCACCAACAAAATCTTCGGCGTCGTCCGCCAGTCGTTCATCGCGACCTATTTAGGCGCGGGCGCCGCCGCCGATGCCTTCAACGCGGCGATCCGGATCCCGAACCTGTTGCAGAATCTGTTCGGCGAAGGCGCGCTCTCGGCGGCATTCATTCCGGTGTATGTCGCGCTGCGCGCGGAGGACGACGAAGAGGAAGCCGGGCGGCTCGCCGGCGCGGTGTTCGCGATCCTCGCGCTGGTCGTGTCGGTCCTCGTATTGCTCGGCGTGCTGTTCACTCCCCAAATCCTGCCGCTGATCGTCGGCGGATTCAAAGGGGAGCGCCGCGAGCTGGCGATTACGTACGTCCGTATTCTGTTCCCCGGCGCCGGGCTGTTCGTGCTTGGTGCCTGGTGCCTCGGCGTCCTGAACAGCCATCGAAAGTTTCTGCTGTCCTACATGGCGCCGGTGCTCTGGAACGTGACGATGATCATCGCTCTCGTGTGGTACGGTCCGCGCGAGAGCCTCTCATCGCTGGCGCGCATCACGGCATGGGCGTCGGTGATCGGCGCGGGGGCGCAGTTTCTCGTTCAGCTCCCCTTCGTGCTCGCGCTCGTGCCGCGGCTACGCATCGCGCTGGACTGGCGACGGCCGAGTGTGCGAACGGTGCTCAGGAACTTCGCTCCGGTCGGCGTGAGCCGCGGCATCGTCCAGATCAGCGCGTACATCGATCAGCTGATCTCTTCGTTCCTGCCCGAGGGAATGGTCTCGCTCATCTTCTACGCGACGACGATTTCCTACGTCCCGGTCTCGCTGTTCGGCATGTCGATCTCGGCGGCCGAACTTCCCGAGATGGCGAGCGTCATCGGCGAACACGCCGAGCGTGCGCGCCAGCTTCGCGAGCGGCTCAACGCCGGTCTGCGACAGATGGCGTTTTTCGTCATACCGTCCGCCGCGGCGATGCTTGTCGCCGGTGACGTCATGGCCGCCGCGCTCTTCCAGCATGGACGGCACTTTTCTCGACAGGACACGATCTACACCTGGAGCATTCTCGCCGGCTCGGCGGTCGGGCTGCTCGCGTCGACCATGGGTCGCTTGTATTCGTCGACCTACTACGCGTTACACGATACGCGCACGCCACTTCGTTTCGCGATTGTTCGCGTGATCCTCACCACGGCGCTTGGCTTCGCGATGGCCCTTGGCCTTCCGAAACTGCTTGGGATCGATCTGCACTGGGGCGGTGCCGCGCTCACCGCTTCATTCGGCATCGCCGGTTGGGTCGAGTTCACGCTGCTGCGTCGCGGCATGAATCAACGCATTGGCGATACCGGTCTGCCGGCGTCGTTGGCGATCAAACTCTGGTCGTGCGCCGCCCTCGCCGGAGCCGCGGCGCTGGGACTAAAAGTAGCGTTTCCGAATCTTCACCGAATTCTCGCCGCGGTCGTCGTGCTCGGCGGGTTCGGTGTCGTCTACCTCGGCGCAACGCTTCTGGCTCGTGTGCCCGAAGCGCACATCCTGATTCGTAGAGTCCGGAGCTAGTTTCTCGCGCGCGCGTTGGCGGTCGTTGTGGAGATAGAGACCTACGAGTTTGAACGGCCGCGTCGTGTCCGCGGTCCTTCAAAATCACGCGATCTCTCCGCGACGAGGGCGCTCAGGCGGCGAGCTGGTCGCGACCGGCTCAGTCCCGATCCGCCCGATGCGGCTGGGGTATTATTCGTTTGTGATCCCCGAACAAATCCTCGAGAAAATCCCGCATCTTCCCGAGTCACCCGGCGTGTATTTGTGGCGCGACCGGGAGGGGACTGTGCTGTATGTGGGGAAGGCGAAACGGCTGCGCTCGCGCGTGCGATCGTACGTGGCGCAGGATCACGTCGAGAGCATAAAGACCCGGGCGCTCATGCTCGGGGCCGCCAACCTCGAGACGATCGTCGTGCCCACTGAGGCCGAGGCGCTCATCCTCGAGGCCAATCTCATCAAGGAGTACCACCCGAAGTACAACATCGCGCTTCGCGACGACAAGTCGTATCCGTACATCAAGGTCACCGTCTCCGAGCCGTTTCCCCGCGTTTGGGTGACGCGCCATCTGGAAGACGACGGGAGTCGGTACTTCGGGCCGTACACCGACGTCGGCGCCATGCGACGCGCGCTTAACGTCGTGAAGCGCATCTTCACGGTGCGCTCCTGCAACTTCGACATGCCGCGCCAGATGCCCGAGCGGCCGTGTCTCGACTACTACATCAAGCGGTGCAAGGCGCCGTGCATCCTCGCGCAGACACAGGGCGAGTACCGCGCGATGATCGACGAGGTGCTGATCTTCCTCGAGGGGCGCACGGGCGAGGTCGCGCGGCGCGTGCGTGAGCGGATGGAGCTCGCCGTCGAGTCGCTCGACTTCGAGCGGGCCGGCGAATTGCGCGACGCGCTCCGCCATCTCGAGCAGATGTCCGAGCCGACGGCCGTGCTGTCGATCGAAGGCGGCGATCGCGATGTGATCGGCTATGCCCGCGACGGCGACGACGCGGCGATCGCGCTCATGCGCATTCGCGGCGGCAAGCTGCTGGCTCGCGAGCACCAGTTCCTCGAGAACGTGGAAGACGAGACCGACGCCGCCGTCCTCGAGGCCTATCTCGCCGGCAGCTATCTGCCGCTCGAGGATCGCGCCGCCGAGCTGCTCGTTCCGTTCGACCCCGAGGAGCGCGATCTCGTCGAGGCGTCTCTCGAGCGGAGCAAGATCCACGCGCCGCAGCGCGGCCCACGCCGCGAGCTCGTCGACCTGGCGACGCAAAACGCCCGACACTTGCTCGAGGAGCTTCGCCTCACCGGCGACGAAGCCGAGGAACGGGCCGGCGATCCGATCTATGAGTTACAGCGCCGGCTGGGGCTTCAAAAAGTGCCGCGCGCCCTCGTCTGCTTCGACATCTCGCACGCGCAGGGAACCGACACCGTCGCGTCGTGCGTCTGGTTTCAGAACGGCCGGCCGTACCGCGCCGAGTATCGCAAGTTCAAGGTGAAAACGGTCGAAGGCATCGACGACTTCGCGTCGATGCACGAAGTCGTCACCCGCTACTTCACGCGGCGCACCGAGGAAGGGAAGTCGCTCCCCGACCTCGTCGTCATCGACGGCGGCAAGGGCCAGCTCAACGCCGCGCACGCGGCGCTCTCGGTGCTCGGCCTGGCGGCGATGCCGATGATCAGCCTCGCCAAGCGCGAGGAAGAGATATTCATGATCGGACGCTCGGATCCGCTGCGCCTGTCGCGCCGCTCGCCGGCGCTGCGTGTGCTTCAGCAGGCGCGCGACGAAGCGCATCGCTTTGCGATTACTTTCCAGCGCAAGCGGCGTTCGATGCGTACCGTAACGTCGGAGCTGATGAAGGTGCCCGGCATCGGCGACGCCAAGCGGCGCGTGTTGCTGGAAGCGTTCGGCAGCTTGCAGGGCGTGCGCGACGCGTCGGTCGAAGCGATCGCCGCGCTTCCTGGTTTCGGCAATAAAACGGCGGAGCGAATCGTCGCGGCGCTGCGCGAGTCGTCACCAATCCCCACCACCGACCCATCGTGAGCATCTGGCATCTCGAATGTTCGGCCTGCGGCACCAGAGAATCTGGTGACGCGCGGGCGACCGTCTGCCCCAAGTGCGGACAGCCCTTTCTCGTCATCTACGATTCCCCCATGCCGCCACGGGACGTCGTCACACCCCGCTGGGACATGTGGCGCTATTCGCCGGTCATGCCGCTCAAGGACGACGAGACGCCCGTCTCGCTGGGCGAAGGTCTGACCCCGCTGCAGGAGCTGCCCAAGCTGGCGCGCGAGATCGGCGTCGCGCGTCTCTGGGTGAAGGACGAAGGCCTCAACCCTACCGCGTCGTTCAAGGCGCGTGGTATGAGCGCCGCCGTGACGCGAGCCAAGGCGCTCGGCGTGTCGGGCCTCGTCGTACCAACCGCGGGGAATGCCGGCGCGGCGATGACCGCGTACGGCGCGGCCGCTGGCCTGCCCGTGCGCGTGTACGCGCCCGACAGCACTCCCAAGGCGATTCTCGATACGATCTCCACGCTCGGCGCGCAGCTCTGCCTCGTCGCGGGACACATCGGCGACGCGGGCAAACAGGCGCGCGCCTTTGCCGCGGAGAGCGGATTCTTCGACGTCTCGACACTGCGCGAGCCGTACCGCATTGAAGGAAAGAAGACCATGGGCATCGAGCTCGCCGAACAACTCGGTTGGCGGTTTCCCACCCACGTCATCTATCCGACGGGCGGCGGCACGGGTCTCATCGGCATGTGGAAGGTGTTCGCCGAAATGATTCGTGGCGGTTGGCTGCCGAAGGATATCGCGCTTCCCAAAATGGTCGTCGCGCAAGCGGACGGCTGCGCGCCGATGGTGCGAGCGTTCCATGCGAAAGCCGACCACGCCACTCCGTGGGAAAACCCCACGACGCACGCCAGCGGCTTGCGAGTGCCTGGCCCCCTCGGCGATCGCTTGATCTTGCGTGCGTTGTACGAGAGCAAGGGCGACGCGCACTCGGTGAGCGAAGACGCGATTCGCGCCGCGACGCTCGAGCTGTCGCGCGCCAGCGGCGTTGACGCCGCGCCGGAAGGCGGGTGTGCGCTCGCCGTGACGCGCGAGCTGGTCGCGGCAGGCCGCATTCCCAAGGACGCGGAGGTGCTCGTGTTCAACACCGGCAGCGGCGCATCGTACCGGTCGTGACACGCGCCGCCATCTTCGATCCGTTCAGCGGGATCGCCGGCGACATGACGCTCGGCGCGCTGATCCAGTGCGGCCTCGATCCCGACTGGCTGCGCGCGCTGCCGGCGCGGCTCGGCCTCGATGGCGTCGGCGTGGAGATTCGCGACGTCGTGCGCGCCGACATTCGTTGCGCCAAGGTGGACTTCACGATCCCGCCGCAGCCGCACGGTCGGCACGTCCACCAGATTCGCAAGATCGTCGAAGCCACCGACGCGCCGCGCGACGTGAAGGACCGCGCCGATCGCGCATTCACGGCGATCGGAACCGCCGAAGCCGAGATTCACGGCGTCACCATCGAGAAGGTGCACCTGCACGAGGTCGGTGCGGTGGACGCGATCCTCGACGTCGTTGGCTCCATTTGGGGACTGCAACAACTCGGCGTCGAGGAGGTCTATTGCGGGCCGATCGCGCTCGGCGACGGCACCGTGAAGGCCGCGCACGGCGTGCTGCCCGTGCCTGCACCCGCGACGCTGAAACTGCTCGAAGGTCATCGCGTGAAGCCCGGTCCGGAAGGATCGGGTGAGCTCGTGACGCCGACTGGCGCGGCGTTGGTGCGTGTGCTCTCGCGCGGTGCGCCACCGGCGGAGTACACGCCGCTGCGCAGCGGATTCGGAGCCGGCACCAAGGAATTCACGGGCCGCGCGAACGCACTGCGCGTCGTCATCGCCGAGCTCGCCCCCGAACAAAACGCGAAAAAGGGTCAGACCCTATTTAGAGAACTCGAAATAGGGTCTGACCCCAATTCGGGGATTTCGGACCTGCTGGAAATCGTTTGCGACATCGACGACATGAGTCCGGAGTATCTCGCCGCCGTGGCCGAGCGTTTGCGCGAGGCCGGGGCGCTGGAAGTGGTGTCGCTTCCCGCGACGACGAAGCGCGGGCGCGCTGGGACGCGTCTCGAAGCGCTCTGCCGACCCGCGGACGCGGCTCGGCTCGAGGAGATTCTCTTGGTCGAATCGACGACGATCGGTGTACGAGAAAGGGAGGTGCGACGTCGCGCGCTCGAGCGAAACGTGATCCACGTCACGGTGCTCGATCACGACATCGCGGTGAAGCGTGTCTCGCTGCCGAATGGCGGGTTCCGGGCGAAGCCCGAATTCGCTGATGTAGAACGGGTTGCACTGGCGACAGGCAGGCCGATGCAGGATATTTTCAGGCTGGCTCTCGTCGAGTCGGAACGACCCGTCGAGGGGTAGTGTAGGGAACGTCGCGCGCCTGGCGCGCGATGCAGGTCCCAAGGGTCTCCCACACCCGCGGAATTAGAGAGAATACTCGAGGAGAACATCATGCCCGCTATGGGAAGAACGCTGCTTCCTGCGCTGTTGATCGCCGGCGCTTCGGTCGCGACCAGCGCGCAGCAGCCAAAGCAGTGCGAGCTCGACGAAGGCTCGCCAAATCAGGTCGCGCGTGCCGTGCTCGACATTCAGCTCGCGTCGACGGCCACCAAGCCGCAGGACGCCGCCCCCAAGCTTCGCGATGCCGTGAAGCTTTTGAGCGAAGCCGATCCGAAACGGAACCCCGTCGGCAAAAACTTCGTGCTTGGCAAGACGCTCGTGATGTGGATGACCCAGCCGAACGTCGTCAACGGAATGGCCTCGCGCGGCGCGCTCGGTTTCACAACCGATACGGCTGGAAGGTACGACGTCATCGCGGGCATCGATTCCGCCTTTACCGTCGTCGAGACGTCGAATCCCGAGTGCGTGGCCCAGACGGCCGCGTACCGCCAGCAGAAGGGTTGGGTCGACCTGATCAACCGCGCGCTCGAATTCGCGAACTCCGGCAACGATTCGGCTGTGATCCTCGCCAACCGTTCGTTGCAGCTCTCGAAGTCCGCGCCGTACGCCTACGTCGTTCTGGCGCAGTCGGCGCAGAAAGCGAATAAGCCGAAGGACGCGTTTGCGAACTACAAGCTCGCCATCGCGGCAGCCAAAGACACGTCGTTGGCCGACAACCGTCGCCAGTGGCTGATGCAAATGGGCAACTACGCCTCGGAGCTCGCTGAAGAAGCCCAGGGCCCCGACAAGCAGGCGTACGTCGCCGAGGCAAAGGCCGCCTTCGACCAGCTGGCCAAGGATCCAGGGACGAAGTTCGCCGACGTCGCCCGCAGCGGGCAAGCCAAGGTCGCATCGCTTTCGGGCGACACCACCGCCATCAAGGCCTCCTACGCCGACCAGCTCGCAAACCCGGGCGCGTTCTCCTACAACTCGCTCATGATGGCGGCTGTGACGGCCGCCAAAACGAACCAGGCAAAGGACGCCATCAAGCTTTTCGAGGCGGCGCGTAAGATGAACCCGTATCATCGCGACGTCTTGTACAACCTCTCCCGGCTGTATCTGCTCGACAGCGCTTACGCGCAGGCGATTCCCGTGTCGCGCGAGTTGATCGCCGTCGATCCGTCGAACCCGGACAACTATCAGCTCCTCGCCATTGGCTACGCGGCCATCCAGAAGAACTACGGCACAAAACAGAAGGAGCTCGAGGCCAAGGCCAAGGCGCTCGGGCAGCGCGCTAATGCCGCCAAGACGACGGCCGCCCGAAACGCGGCGATCGACAGCGCGGCGCGCCTCGACAAGCAGCTCAAGGCGTACGCGGACACGTCCAAGACCTACGTGGATTCGGCGCTCAAGTATCAGACGGCGATGACGAGCCTGCCGGCCAAGGTCGTGTTCACCGAGTTCTCGCCCACCGATGCCAAGACAACGATCGGTGGAAGCATCCAGAACCAGGGCGACGCGGCAAAGAGCTTCACGCTCAAGATCGACTTCCTCGATAAGAGCGGAAACACGGTGACGTCGCAGACGGTACAGGTCGGTCCGGTCGATCCAAAGGGCGCCAAGTCGTTCAAAGCCGAAGCGACCGGGGCAGGGATCGTGGCCTTCAAGTACGCTCCGCTTACCTGATCGCAAGTCCAGCAATTACCTTGTTTTCAGCGTCTTGATCTCCTACATTGCATGAGCTGCCGCCGACCCTCGGCGGATCGAGATGAATGACCTTGGGGGAAGATCGAGTCAGCGGTCTTCCCCCATTGCAATGGTGGGATGAATGGTTCGCGTTAGGCGCGTCGAGGACGGCGGCATCGCGCAGGAGTTGGGCATCGTTCCCGGGACGGAGTTACTCACCGTCAACGGGCGCGAGCTCGCAGATTTCCTCGATTGGGAATTCCTCAGCGCCGACGATGAATTAGTCATCGAGGCCAAGCTCCCCGACGGCGAACAAATCGTCTACGAGATCGAGCGCCCCGAGGGCGAACCGATGGGCCTCGAGCTCGAGCCGCCAACCATTCGCCGCTGCGCCAACCGGTGTGAGTTCTGCTTCATCGAGGGGCTACCGAAGGGTCTCAGAAAGCCCCTCTACGTGCGCGACGACGACTACCGGCTCTCGTTCGCTTACGGGAACTTCGCCACGCTGTCCAACCTCAAGGACCGCGACATAGCGCGGATCCTCGAGTACCGCCTGTCGCCGCTGTACATCTCGGTGCACGCCACGCCCTGGGAAGCGCGCAAAGTCCTGCTCAACAACCCGCGCGTGCCGAACATCGTCGAGCAGCTCACGCGGCTCGCCGAGGGCGGCATCCAGTTTCACGGCCAGATGGTGATCGTCCCGGGGCTCAACGATGGCGACGTGCTCGAGCAGTCGCTCGCCGATCTCTGGGCGCTGGGCGATGCCGTAATCTCCGTGGCTGTGGTCCCCGTCGGCCTCACCCAGTTTTCCCATCTTTACACCGGGAGATCGATGGACCAGCCGACATCGGAGGCGCTGCTCCGCCACGTCGATCGCTGGGCCGCACGCGCGACGGAAGAGCGGGGGACGCCGTGGGTCTTCGGCTCGGACGAACTGTATCTGCTCGCTGGCCGCGAACTGCCCGACGCCGAGTATTACGTGGACTTCCCGCAGATCGAAAACGGCGTCGGTTCTGTGGCCGCGCTTCGTCAGCGGGTCTATGAAGGCCTTGGAGAACTGCCGCGCCTCGACGGCCGCCGCATCGGCGTCGTTACGGGTGTATCGATGTCCGACATCATGCCTGAACTGCTCCGCGCGCTGCATGAACAGACCGGCGCCGACTTCGAGCTCATTGTCACGACCAACTCACTTTTCGGTCCGACGACGACGACCGCCGGCCTCCTCGTCGCTGCCGACATCCGTCGCGCGCTGGCCGGTCGCAATGATCTCGACCTCGCGCTGATCCCAGCGGAGTGCATCAACGACAGCGGCGTCTTCCTGGACGACGAATCGTTCATCACCGTGCGCGAGGAGCTGCCGATGCCAGTGCATCCGTCGTACGACTTCATCGACGTACTGTCGGGCGATGGGCGATGGGCGATGGGCGATGGGCAAGTCGCCAAGTCCTCCACCGCCCACCGCCGATCGCCCACCGCCGAAACATGACCGTCCCCGTCGTCGCACTCATCGGCCGGCCGAACGTCGGCAAGTCGGCGCTCTTCAATCGCATCGTCGGCGACGACAGCGCCATCGTGTCCGAGGAAGCCGGCACCACGCGTGATCGGCACTTCGCGGAGACCGATTGGGCCGGGCGTAATTTCTGGCTCGTTGACACCGGCGGCATCGCCGACGATCCACGCGCGCCAATGGACGTCGAGATCCGCCGTCAAGTCGACGAGGCGATCGGCGAAGCGGATCTGATTCTCTTCGTCGTCGACGCGCGCGTCGGCATCCACCCGAGCGATCACCACGTCGCCGAATTGCTGCGCAACGCACGGAAGCCGTGGATGCTCGTCGCGAACAAGGTTGACGATCCGCGCGACGCCGACTTCTACGAGTTCTACAACCTCGGTGCCGGCGAGGTCTTTCCCGTTTCGGCGATCAACGGCAAGGGCTCGGGGGACATGCTCGACGCCCTCATCACGCGATTGCCGCAAGTCGAAGCCGAGCCGGAGGACTTGCTGCGCGTCGCCGTGATCGGCAAGCCGAACGTCGGCAAGTCGTCGTTCGTCAACAAGCTGCTCGGCGCGGAACGCCTCGTTGTGTCCGAGATCGCCGGCACGACTCGCGACGCGATCGACACGCCGCTGCGCTATCACGGCCGGACGTTCATTTTCGTGGACACGGCCGGCCTGCGTCGCCAGAGCAAGATCGAGGACGGCATCGAGTTTTACTCGGCGCTTCGGACGCGCCGCGCCATCGAGCGCGCCGACATCTGCATCCTCATGGTCGACGCCACCGAGGGCGAGATCCAGAACCAGGATCTCAAAATCGCGGCATTGGCGTGGGAGGCGGGGCGCGGGTTGATCGTCGTCGTGAACAAGTGGGATCTCTTTGCCGAGAAGGACGACAAGGCATCGGCGCGCTACGAGAAGAAGGCTGCCGAGAAGGCGCCGTTCCTCAAGTTCGTTCCCTTTCTGTTCACGTCCGCACTGACTGGCCAGCGCGTCAATCGGGTGCTCGAGCTGGTGCTCGACGTCGAGGCCGAGCGCGAGAAACGCATCTCCACCTCCGAGGTGAACGAGAAGCTGGGCGAGCTCGTGGCGCGGCTACAGCCGCCACAGGCCGCGGGCCGCGAGGTGAGGCTCAATTACGCGACACAAGTCGAGACCCAGCCGCCAACGATCGCCGTCTTTGGCAACGCGCCGGATCTAGTCGAAGAGCACTACGTCCGGTATCTGCACAACGGCTTCCGGTCGTACTGGGGCTTCACCGGGAATCCGCTGCGCATCGTCCTGCGTCGCAAGGCAGGGTAATGCTGATCTTCGTCGCGTGTCTGGCCGCCTCGTACTGCCTCGGCTCCATTCCCGCGGCGTACATCGCCGGCAAGTCGCGCGGCATCGATCTTCGAAAGCATGGCTCGGGCAATCTCGGCGCGACGAACGTCATGCGCGTGCTGGGGACGAAGGTGGGATTGCTCGTCTTCGCGTTCGATATGGCCAAGGGGGCTACCCCGGTTGTGCTGTTCCCGCACATCGTGCCTCCATCCGCGCTGCCGTTCGGCGATCCGGTTTGGTTCGCGATCCTCTGCGGCGCGATGGCCATCGCCGGCCACACGCGGCCAGTCTTCCTCGGTTTCGGCAAGGGAGGGAAGGGTGTAGCCACCGCGGCGGGCGTGTTCCTCGCGCTCGCGCCCGTGCAGACGTTGCTGGCCCTGGTCGTATTCGCGGTGGTGCTGCTGTCGAGCGGCTATGTGTCGCTCGGTTCGTTGACCAGCGCGACGATTCTTCCAGTGCTCCTCGCTATCACGGTCGGCGTGCGGTCGCCGATCTTCGCGGTGAGCGTCATCATCGCGCTCTTCGTGTTCTGGACGCACCGTGCAAACATCGTTCGCTTGCGGAACGGCGAAGAGCATCGCTTCGGCAAGCGGAGTACGGCGGCTGGTGGCGCCGACGGCCCGGCGCCAAAGCGTCCGGCGGCGACGCTGGCCATCGCGCTCGTCATCGTGCTTGCCGTGCTCATCGCGGCGCGGTTCGCCTGATGCGCTGCGCGGTCATCGGAGCCGGCGCGTGGGGCACGGCGCTCGCCGACCTGCTCGCGTCGAACGGGAACGAGGCGGTGATCTGGGCGCACGAGCCGGATGTCGCCCAGTCGATCAACGAATGCCACGAGAACCGACGCTTCCTCGCCGGGCAATCGCTCGCCGCGTCGCTGCGCGCGACGAACGATCAGGGCGCTGCGCTCGACGGGGCGACGCTGGTGGTCTACGCCACGCCGTCGCAGCACCTGCGGCGTATCGCTCGTGACGGCGCGCGACATGTCGACCCGCGAGCCATCCTCGCCGTCGCGAGCAAGGGCGTGGAGCATGGAACACTCGCGCTGATGACGGACGTCGTCGCCTCGGAGGTGAGGGCACTCGCCGTCGTCGGCATTTCGGGACCGAGCTTCGCCAACGAAGTGGTCGCGCGGCATCCCACGGCGATCGCCGCGGCGTCGTCTCACCCCGGCGCCGCCGTGGCAGTCCAGGAGGCGTTTGCCAGCCCGACGTTCCGCGTCTACACCAACGACGACGTCATCGGCGTCGAGTTGGGCGGCGCCCTCAAGAACGTCATGGCGATTGCCACCGGAATCGTGGAAGGGGTCGGACTCGGCTTCAACTCACGCGCCGCGCTCATCACGCGCGGTCTGCACGAGATGACGCGCCTCGGCGTCGCGCTCGGCGCGCGAGCGTCGACGTTCGCCGGCCTCGCGGGCGTGGGCGATCTCGTGCTCACCTGCACGGGCGCGCAAAGCCGCAACCGGCAACTGGGCGTCGAGATCGGCAAGGGCGCCACGCTCGAGGAGGCGCTGCGCGGCAAAGAGACGGTGGCCGAGGGCGTCGCGACGACCGAGAGCGCGATGCAGCTCGCTCAGCGCCACGACGTGGACATGCCGATCGTTGAGATGGTGCATCGGATTCTTTTCGACGGACACGCGGCGCGGAATGCCGTGCCCGAGCTCATGGCTCGCGAACTTCGATCGGAACAAGACCTATGAGTCCTGCCGCCAAGTCGGAACCCATTCAGGAGTTTTTCTCCATCGGGGAAGTCTGTGAGCTGACCGGACTCAAACCGCACGTGTTGCGGTATTGGGAGAGCCAGTTCCGCTTTCTCAGCCCCGCCAAGAACCGGTCGGGCAACCGCGTCTATCAGCGGCGCGAGGT
>Ga0207674_10001113_pt1 | contig 34899 bp, 23 predicted proteins | sample KBSCornC72_FD_184303 | JGI IMG/M metagenome (GOLD analysis project Ga0207674, IMG submission 184303) | Corn rhizosphere microbial communities from Kellogg Biological Station, Michigan, USA - KBS Corn C7-2 (SPAdes) (version 2) | ecosystem: Host-associated > Plants > Roots > Rhizosphere > Soil ...
GAGGCATCTACCTCACATTCCCGAAGTCGTCAGCGCGGTTCCCGCCTGTATCCCATCGGACCTTTCACGGATAAGCCATCCATGTCGTTCTCCAACGCATAAGGAAAAACTGATGCCAATGTTCCGACATCACCTTCCCAACTGCCAAGGTTGTGTCCTGGATCCTCCATTGTTCCGAACTTAAAGACTCCGTAGTCGAGGCGATTATGCAACTGCTCCGGGAAAGCAGAACGGAACTGTGCCTTCTAAGGAACGAAGCTTCGCTCCAAAGATTCCTAATGTTCGGTCTTAAGATGAGAGCCAGTCCTGTCCGCGGACATGAGTTGGGGCAAGCGATGGGTGAACAAGTCCTTGAACATCCAATGCGCTTCAGTCACTGACTGATAGCGCAGCAACTCAGATATGCTGTCGTCGTGCTGGCATAACACGCGTCGGTCCGTGAACCAATAGTGCTTTCCTTCTTTGGTCGAATCGACGCGGACAATGCATGTTTCCTCGGGCTCGAATGCGTTCGTTATCGGTGCAGGAACTACCGGATCTAACTCAGCATTCTTGGCGTAACCGCGTTGAATGCTCTTGCGGAATTGGATGCGCAACTTCTCTTTGTTTTCTTTGGCGGCAAATTGCATCGCTGCTGTTGGCGACCGGATCATAAACATCTGCTCGCTTTCCCGGCGTGTCAGGGCTTTCATTGTTGACTGAGCTCCCTTCGGCGAGCACTTTCCCATTCGGCAGGATGACCGCATTCATCTGAATGCGTCCCGTCGACATCGGCGGTCCAGCTTTCCAGGTGGGTGTGGCCGCGGACAGATCGATGATCTCCGTGCTCGATGTTGCGGGATTGCCTCCTCCAAAATTCATCACCCGAGGCGTGTAGTTAGGTGGCAGAAGAGGAAGAAGAACGCTGGAGCCGTAGTTCCGGTTCATCGTGCTTGTAGCCGACTTTGCCCATGATCCAGCCCCCGGAACGAATATCCAGGCATTGGCCGACTCCGTTCCGACATAGAACACGTTCCCGCTCGGCAGTAAGAACAATCGCGGATAAAGAGGAGGGGAAAACGGCGCAGTCGTCGGGCTGGACCAGCCGGCTCCGGCGTTCTTGAGATCGTAAGTTTCGACGGTGTTGTTGGTCCCGCCGGTCAAGCTCAGGCCGGAGAAGGTCATTATGCGGCCATCGCCCCGAGTTGTAGCTGTGGCGTACCACCGGCCGTTCACCATGTTTTGAGATTGCGCGAACCCATTCGTAGCAGGATCGAAAAAGGAGGCGCGGTTGTCGCCCTTAAACGAGTAGTCCGAGGTTCCGCCGCCGACGAGAGCTCGACCGTCTGGCAGAGTAGCTGTACCGCTGCAGAAGACGTCATATTCGATCTCCTGAACCGCGATTCCGTTTGCGGTCGGATCAGACGGGTCCCAGACAGCGTTTCTGTAGCCTTCCGACCCTTTTGAGTTGTTTGAGGCATCGTTCTCCGATCCGGCAACAACAACACTTTTCCTGTGTGCAGGAGAGTTGCATTGATCGGTTGATCGGCATGAGATAGGGCAACGTTCTCCAGACTCCCTGAATGTGCGGGGTGTTTACCGGGCAGGACTGAGCGTTGCTTGCAGCCGAAGTTGCGAACACGCAGAATAGCGCCAAGACCTCCGCGAGAGAGACGTGAACCAGTCGCAATGACCGGCGCGCCTTTCCCTGGAGCTGAACGAGCGAATGCCGACCTGTGCCTCGAACACAAACGAAGGGGCGCATGCGATTGACCTCTCGAATTGCAAACATTCGAGCAGTTGATGGAGGGAAGGGCGTTCGAGATAGATACCGTTATTCGAACTGTATTGTCAAGAAATGCTTCCGGTCACAAGACGAGGTCAACTTATTGCCAATTGAATGAAGAGAACCGTGTTGCGGAAGTATCATCGCCGAATCGGAATCTGAGAGCAAGAAATTGCACTCTCAGTGGGAAAGAGGTGGGGGCATAACTTCTTATTCAGTAGGGGGCATTTGATTGCAACCAGCAACAACGAGACGATCACCTGCTCGCGATGCAAAACTCGCCAATTTCCGAGGAGCGGCCGTATGCCTGCGCCATCGGCGTGGAATCTGCCAGTACCACTGGCTGAGCGGGCTGCAGGCTGCATTGCCCGCAACAACCTTTCGAGGGCAGAATGCGGCCGCACGCTCCTTGCTCTCAAAAGCTGCTTGCCTAACCCGCCCATTCGATCGCCGGTGTTCATTGTTGAACAAACGCCATGCAGCCACCCAACTCGTCCCAGGACACTGCCAGCCTCCACGCCGTTCGGCCTTGAACGCCCGCGGCCCGGCCGCATGCGTCTGGTGCGTTCATTTCTGAACAAGCGAAGCCCTGCCTGGGAGCACGCAGGTCGATCTCCACGCCCGTTCGCGCTGTTCATATCTGAACGAGAGGGCCCAGGGTCAGACGTCTCGCTCGTTCAGTTCTGAACAAGTCAGACTGCGGCGTCCGAAGCAGGAGCCGTTTCGGTGTCCGCCAGCTTGACCCTCTGGGTGCAGGGGTGCATCGTCCCCGACAGCCGGCGCGGGAAGCGACCATTGGGCCCTCGCCGACTGCCCAAATGTTCAGAACTGAACTCACCGGGTCCGTTTTGAACAGGATTGTCTTCTTGCACACACCAGGCACGGCCTGGCCCGAGACCAGGCCCAATTTCATCTCCCGCACACTAGTTTTGGGTGAGATCCGATGGATGCAGAAGTCGTAAGCTATTTAAAATAGAGTTATTTGAAAATAATGGTAGGCACGATTGGATTCGAACCAACGACCTCTTCCGTGTCAAGGAAGCGCTCTAACCAACTGAGCTACGCGCCTGCGGTACGCCAGTCCTAAGTCTAGCAGGACAGCGCCGCGTCGAAAAGCCAGCCCATTCCCTTGCGCGCCTTATTTCAGAGGAACTCAAAATCAATCGCTCGCCTTATCGCTCGGCTTTGGAGCTCGAGTTCAAACCCGCCTTCCTTTGAAGGCTCAGACTCGATTCCTTATGTAAATCTCAGCCTTGCGGTTTCATTTGGGCCATCCAACCCGAACTCCATGATCGGGGAGGCAAGTATCTCGGCGGCTGCGATCGTGTCGGTTCGATCGGTCGAAACCGATGACCTCCTGCCATGCCGGTCTGACTTATACGCTTTTCATTTCTTTACACCACTCACGATTCGTCTTCTCTGCTGAGCAAAGCGCCAACGGACCACAGCGGACCCTGCTCGCAGATACCAAGCTATTCGCGCCTCAACCACCTCTGCGAGCATGATCGGCAACGAGCTCGCCGTCCGCGGGACTGAGACGTGGAGGCGCTGTGACAAACCCGGTTCGCAATCCACTCCGCTTAGAATCAACGTGCTGAGTAAGCGGTGCCCCGCACGGCTGGTGGAGCGAACGCTTCCACCGCGGATCGAGATTCGCGAAGAGTTCTCCCGACCTTCCAGTGTTCGAGATTTCGGTCGAGATACAATTCGAGGGCTTCGACTTCAGGGCGAAATAGTTCCGTAAGTTCGTCGATGGTCTCAGATGGCATCTGCGGTAGCGACTCACCGCCGCCCAGAAACAGCTTGATTAGCGCAGAGTCTCGAACGGAGGCCACCACATGGTCAAGACGTCTCGATTTGCACCAGTCAGCAAATGCAGTAGCTGTGCGCGTGGCAAGATAACTGCGAGGGCGTGTCATCCGCTCGGTCGAAAACACGCGTCTCAACTGGGCTTGGGAGAGCTTCGGTTCTTCCAAGCCAATGAATCTTGCAACCTTGCTCACAAACGCTTGCGGATCTGCAGCGAGGTCGTCATAGATTGTGACGAGCAATTGCTCATCAGGAAGAAACTCGCGCCACTCGGAGAGATGACTCCAGTACAAACCGGAGTTGATCAGCTCAGGATCTTTGTGCAGAGCCTCAGGTAGACTCCAGCGATACATCCCATAGGCGATTTTCAGTCGATACAAAGAGACGGCTCGCTCGACTGGGTCACGAAAGATAGCAATTATTTTTGCATCGGGAATATTCTGCGCAATCCGCTGTCGCGCTTCCGGCGAAGCGAAATACGTGGGCGCGATCTCCCCGATCGGTCCAGAATGGTTGCGCGGGAAATGCCAGCTATACCAGTCAAATCCCCGGTGGAAGTGCAAGTCGAAGAAACGAGTTTCCTTCGTGGGAGAAGGAAGAGTGGCATAAGGCTCTAGAACCTTATGGAGCCAACTTGTTCCCGTTCTGGGGGGGCCGACTACGATAAATGAGGGCTTCTCTGCAGGGATCATTAAGCATCGCTCGGGTGGAGCTGTAAGTCTCTGAGGCTTGTAGCCTTGTGGGATCGCCAGCTAGGCGAAGTAAGCATATCCGCGCGCATCCAGCAGCACGCAAAGTCCTGTGCTTCATCAGAGATCGGGCCCGTTCTGACATACGATGCGCCCTCCCCAATTTGGGTTGGCAGCTCCGGAACCCAAGATTGCTGAATCCTGGTTCGCGCAGGGATGATCGATGCAGCCGTTTAAGCGTAGCTCTGTACTGCTGCCGCGTTGATTTCTGCGCTGTTGAGGCGGAACGCGACTGTTCCCTCGCTCATGGCCACAACTTCGTCAACGAGATGTTCGATCGCGGAGAGGCGGTGAGTCACGACAACGACTGTCTTGCCCTTGAGAAGGGGCCAGATGTTCTCGTAAATAGCTGCCTCGGTCTCCTCGTCAAGGTTGCTGGTGCACTCGTCAAGGAGAACGATCTTCTTCTCAGGATCGTCAAGGCTGAGAAGAGCCTGCGCGATGGCGACGCGCTGACGTTGCCCCCCTGAGAGATTCTTGCCGTGCTCGCCGGCGCGAGTCTGATAACCGTCCTGCAGCCCCATGATTTCGTCGTGAATACAGGCAAGCTTTGCTGCGCGAATTACGTCAGAGAAGGATGCCATAGGCCGCGCAAAGCGAATCGTGTCAAGCAGAGTGGATTGCGAGAAGAACACTCCGCCATTTTGCGACATGCATGTGCAGACGCGCTGAAGCTGGCGAAGAGGCCACTCGCGCACGTCGTGTCCTCCTACGTACACGGAGCCTTTCTGTGCGTCATAGAGGCGGTCAACGAGCTTAAGCAGGGTTGACTTCCCGCAACCCGTGCGGCCGATAAATCCGACCTTCTTGCCCGCTTCGATATGGAGGTTTACGCGATTCAGAACTGGTTCGGTCTCGCGATAGCCGAACTCAACGTGGCGAAATTCCAAATCAACCTGCGCAGCCACAGCCACCTTAAGAACTGCAGATGCCTCAGCGAGAGTCGAACTTGCAGAGCTGATGCGAAGAAACTGCTTGATTGGCTCCCATGCTTCGCTGATTCGCCCCCAGATGCTCGCGTAACCCCAAAGAGAACCGCAGAGCTGCTCAGAGAGCATGTATAGATAGACGAGCATGGCGCCATCCAGCCGGTGCGTGTCGAGCATACCCACCCAGGTGCAGAGCAGATAGGCCTGCAGGCCGAGGACCACGGAACTCTTGCCAAAACCAAACCAGCCCTGAATGCGCGCTTCGTGGAGGCCCTTTCTCTGGATGTCGTCGTGGATTCGGCGGTAGTCTTGTTCCATCCGCTCCTGCTGGTTGTAACGGACAACGTCAGCGTGCATCTCCATGCACTCGATACTCAAAGAGTAGTCTGAGGCATAGCGCTGGTAGCGCTCTTCTCGGTACTGCGTGCAGCGGCGATTTTCTTCATAGGAGAGCCAGAAGAAGATACTGCAGGCGATAGGCAACACCGTCAGCCAGAACGTAACCCCTACATACGAGCGCAGAAGAAAGAGGCTCAGAAGGGCGGTTGCCAGCAGTGGGCAGACCTCACGGGCAAGGCTTTCGCTCGTCTGCGCGAATTTGCTGAGCCCGTTGGTAATCTCCCCGCGCCGTGCTCCGCTGCTGCCGGACTGGTGCCAACCCTGATCGAGGCTCAGGAGTTTGGAGAAGACGTCAACACTCAGCTTGCGGAACATGGGATAGCTGACGTGCCGCGCGAATCCCCAACCCATGCTCTGATCGAGCGCGGCGATAACAAGCTTGTAGGAGACTAGGACTGCGAATGCGATCAGGACCGAGCGGGCGGGATTGTGTTCGAAGTTCCTGATGAGAAGTACGAGTCCATAGCCGCCTCCAACCACCAAAGCTTGCCTGAATAATGTAAGTAGAATGTAACCCGCGAATCCGCGGCGGAAAGGAGACAACAGTCTTCTAAGCTCTGTAAGCATAGCCCGGCCCTTGGTCGTGGTACGCGAAGTAAGTTTTTTGAAAAGTTAACTCCACATTACGGGCAGTCGAGCCGGAACGGTAGGTCGTTCATCACTCAGGGCGTTACGAACGTACGGTGCAAGCATTTCGTCACTTGTTGCGATACGGCTAAGCCCTGTGGAACCGGGGCTGTGCCCCGCCGACGATAATGGGATTCAGGTTCGCAGTATCCTCATCCACGCCCAACAGAAGACATCAGATTAGAGGAATATCGTTCGCATCGCCCCCGAGGAGAAGTCGCCATGTCAACCGCCGCGAAGAGCCGTCCCAAGCAGATCAAAGTGAAACCGCTAGCCAGCCTGGCTGCATGGAAGCAATTAAGGTCGCACGCCAAAGAAATGGCCGGGGTGCATTTGCGGACTCTCTTTGCGGACGATCTGCAACGTGGCGAGCGAATGAAGGCGGAAGGCGCAGGGCTGTCCCTTGACTACTCCAAAAATCGCGTCAAGGACGAGACTTTGAAGCTTCTGCTGGCGTTGGCGGACGAATCAAAGCTTCGCGAGCACACTGAAGCGATGTTCAGCGGCGCGAAGATCAACATAACCGAGAAGCGGGCAGTGCTGCATATCGCCCTTCGCGCGCCGAAGGGCGAGTCGATCGTGGTGGATGGCGAAGACGTGGTGCCCAAGGTCCACGAGGTGCTCGATCGCATGGCGGCGTTCTGCGATCGCGTGCGCAGCGGCGAGTGGAAGGGTTTCACAGACAAGCCAATCCGCAATGTGGTCAATATCGGTATTGGCGGCTCCGACCTGGGACCGGTCATGGCCTATGAGGCACTGCGGCACTTCAGCAAGCGCGATATGACCTTCCGGTTCGTGTCGAACGTCGATAGTACCGACTTTGCCGAAGCCGTTCAGGATCTCAATGCCGAGGAGACGCTGTTCATCGTCTCTTCGAAGACGTTCACGACGTTGGAGACGATGACGAATGCGCACACAGCTCGTGCCTGGTTGCTGGAAAAGCTGGGCGGGCACGACTCAGCCATCGCTAAGCACTTTGTCGCGGTTTCGACCAATGCGGCGGAGGTGGCGAAGTTCGGAATCGACACAGCTAACATGTTCGGCTTCTGGGATTGGGTGGGCGGACGTTATTCCATGGATTCGGCGATCGGGCTGTCAACTATGCTGGCGATCGGCCCGGACAATTACCGCTCCATGCTTGCCGGGTTCCACGAGATGGACGAGCATTTCCGCACTGCGCCTTACCAAAAGAATCTACCGGTACTGCTGGCACTTTTTTCGATCTGGTACACAGATTTCTTTGATGCGCAGACAATCGCGATTCTGCCGTACGAGCAATACCTGAAGCGGTTCCCCGCCTACTTGCAGCAACTCACGATGGAGAGCAACGGCAAGCACGTGACCCTCAAGGGCCGGGAGATTCGCTATAACACCAGCCCAATCTACTGGGGCGAGCCCGGGACCAATGGGCAGCACTCGTTTTATCAGTTGATCCACCAGGGCACGCGCCTGATCCCGTGCGACTTCATCGCCTTCCAGCGCTCACTCAATCCCCTCGGGCGTCACCACGACATGCTGATCGCGAACGTTTTTGCCCAGGCAGAGGCATTAGCGTTTGGAAAGACGGCCGAGCAGGTGAAGGCGGAGGGAACAGCGGATTGGCTGGTCCCGCATCGCGTCTTCGAAGGCAACCGGCCCTCAAACATGATCCTCGCCGACAAGTTGACCCCGGCGGTGCTTGGAAAGTTGGTGGCCTTGTATGAGCACTGTGTCTTCACACAGGGCGTAATCTGGCAGATCAATTCCTTCGACCAGTGGGGTGTCGAACTGGGCAAGGCACTCGCGCAGCGAATCATTCCTGAATTGGAAGACGCGGCCGAGCCAGAGCTGCATCACGACAGCTCCACCAATCATCTGATCCATCTCTATCGCCAGAAGAAGTAAAATCGCGATTGCTCGAATCAGGTTCTTTAAAGGCCGCGGCAACTCTCGGACGTCGTAAAGGTGCAAATTTGGCTACAGAGCAGGTGATTCGTCTTACGCAGCAGGTGAAAGCGGGAGGATGCGCGAGCAAGCTCCCGCCCGGATCGCTACGCGCCGTCCTGTCGAACCTGCCAGTGCAGAGTGATCCGAATCTGCTAGTAGGATTTGAGACTTCGGACGATGCCGGGATTTACCAGATCGCGCCAAATCTCGCGCTGGTGCAGACGGTCGACTTCTTCACGCCCCTTGTCGATGATCCGTTTACCTTCGGGCAGATCGCGGCGACGAATGCTTTGAGCGATGTGTACGCGATGGGCGGACGGCCGGTGACCGCGCTGGCCATGGTTTGCTTCCCCCAGGCCGGCGATCTCGCGATCCTCGAGCAGATCATGCGCGGCGGCCTCGCCAAGATGAGCGAAGCCGGATGCACAGTCGTTGGTGGGCACTCGGTTCGCGATGAGGAGATGAAGTTTGGCTATGCGATCACCGGCATCATCGATCCCGCGCAGGTCAGAACGAACGCGCAAGGAGTCGCAGGAGATGTCCTGATCCTGACCAAGCCGATCGGAACGGGAGTAATTACCACCGCGTTGAAGCAAGGCAAGGCTCAGCAGGCGTGGGTGGATGCTGCTGTGAAATCGATGACCACGCTCAACCGGACGGCAGCCGAAGTCGCGTCGAAATTCGACGGCGTTCACGCCATGACCGATATCACCGGGTTCGGACTGATGGGGCACGGACGAGAAATGGCCATGGGTAGCGGCGTGACGCTGGAGATCGAGACAGTGAAGATTCCGGTGATCGAGGGAGCGCTGGATGCCATCAGGGCTGGAGCGATTCCGGGCGGCCTTGTGTCGAACCGCGAGTTCGCAGAGTGCATGGTCGCGGATGCGGAAGGCGCGTCGATCCCGAACGAAGTGCGTGCGTTGATGTACGATCCCCAAACCTCGGGCGGGCTTTTGATCTCGGTGTCAGAGGAGCAAGCAAACGAACTCGTGGCCGCACTACGAGGTGCGGGAGTGGGCGCGGTTAAGATTGGGCGCGTGCTCGAGTCTTCAGTCACCAGCGAAAATCCTGCGATCGTTTTGAAGTAGCCTTATCGTATGGTACAGGCGAGGAATCATGACGGTTGATCCGATGGCGAGGGCGGAGCAGAACCGGGAAGACCTATACCGCCGCCTGCCCTCTGTAAATGAGATTCTGCTTGCGCCGGAAATTCAGAAGTTAATCCAGGCATACGGGCACAATCGCGTTGTGACCGCTATTCGTGAGAGTCTCGACGCAATTCGCGCGGACATTCTCCTCAACGGGCCCCCCGCCGAAGCCCTGGACCGCGAGATCGGCGCAATTCCAGGACGGGTGAGCGAGGTGCTTCAGGGCGGACCAGATTATTCACTGCGCCCTGTAATCAATGCGACTGGCGTGATCCTGCATACCAATCTTGGTCGCGCGCCGTTGAGCGAAGCAGCGCTGGCCCATCTTGTGGATGTCGCGCGGGATTACTGCAACCTGGAATTCAATCTGGAATCCGGCGAGCGAAGCAAGCGTGACGTTCACGCGGAGCACTTGGTGCTTCGGGTGCTAAGCGTGCCGGAAGACGAGTTTCCGCGCTGGGGTGTGGTGGTGGTGAACAACTGCGCTGCAGCTACGTTCCTGGCATTGAACACAATCGCCGACAGCCGCGAGGTGGTCGTATCGAGAGGCGAACTTGTCGAAATTGGCGGTGGATTCCGCATCCCCGAGGTCCTGGAGAAATCCGGTGCGGTGCTCCGCGAAGTCGGTACCACCAATCGCACACGCACTGCCGACTACGAGCAGGCGATAACAGAACAGACATCTCTGCTCCTGCGCGTTCATCAATCCAATTTCAGCATTGAGGGATTCGTCGAGCGTCCTTCGTTGAAGGAGTTGGTCGTGCTCGCGAAGACCTTGGGTGTTCCGCTCTTTGAGGACCAGGGAACAGGGCTGGTGTCGCATCTTGACCCGATCGGAATTGCTGGTCAACCAACGTTGCGGGACTCAATCGCCGCGGGGGTTGATCTCGTCGCAGCGAGCGGCGACAAGTTGCTCGGCGGTCCTCAATGCGGATTGTTGGTTGGGCGCACGGATCTGATTGCCAGAATTCGGAAGAATCCCCTCCTTCGCGCGTTCCGGGTAGACAAGCTTACCTATGCTGCACTGGAGGCAACATTGTTCGAATACCAGGCCGGCACGAAAGATGCTCTTCCACTGACGCGCATGCTGAGCACGCCCGCAGAAGAGATTGAAGAGCGTTGCCATGCGATTGCAGGTTCCACAAAATCAGCGCGAGTCCTAACCACGGTCATTGCGGTTGAGAGCGCCATTGGCGGCGGCACCGCGCCAAGCGCCAGGCTCAAGAGTTATGCGGTTTCCATCAGGCATCCTCACTTTACTGCCAATGAACTGCTGAAGAAGCTGCGCAGCTATGACCCACCTGTAATCGGGCGCATCGCCGAAGATGCAGTTGTGCTCGACTTGCGCACGGTTCCTCCGCACATGGACGAGACCATCGCCCGCGCTCTGGAGATGTTGTAACTCATGTTCAGATGAAGCCAGTCAGATCAATCGTCATAGGAACGGCCGGCCATATCGATCACGGCAAGACAGCACTTGTTCGCGCGCTGACCGGCATTGATACCGATCGGCTGCCTGAAGAGAAGCGGCGTGGAATCACCATCGATCTCGGATTCGCTTCTTTGGACACCAACGCGCCGGATGGATCGCCTCTGCGCATCAGCTTCGTGGATGTGCCAGGGCACGCGCTCTTCATTCGGAACATGCTTGCCGGTGCCGGCTGCGTTCCCGCGGTGATGCTGGTGATTGCGGCGGATGAAGGCGTAATGCCCCAGACGCGTGAGCACCTTGCAATCTGTGAGCTGTTGGGAATGTCGGATGGCTTCACCGTAATCAGCAAGGCTGATCTTGTGAATGAGGCGCAACTCGATCAGGTTCGAGAGCAGATTCACGGTTTTCTGAAGAACACGTTCCTCGGCGGCGAGCAGAAGCCAGTCATCGCTGCAAGTGCACGCAGCGAACTGGGTCTGGCCGAAATCCGCTCCGAGCTGACCCGCCTTGCGTTGCGCACCGAAGCTGCAGAACGCATGCGGCCAATGCGGCTCCCAATCGATCGCGTGTTTGTCAAAAAGGGATTCGGCACGGTTGCGACGGGAACGCTGCTGAGCGGAGAGATCCGCGTTGGGCAGAATCTGCTGCTCGAACCGGGATCACGGATCGTTCGCGTGCGGGGGCTGCAAACACACGGAGAAGCCGAAGAGATCGCGCAGGCGGGATCGCGAACTGCCGTGAACCTTTCCGGTGTGGATGTCGCGGACGTGTCGCGCGGCCAGATGCTTGTTGCCCCCGGAGAGTTGACGCCAACAGATCTGATCGACGCGGAGATCACTGCGCTCGCAGAGGCTCCGGCGCTCAAGCATCGGGCGCGCGTGCATCTGCATGCATTCACATCTGAAGTGATGGCCACAATTTCTCTGTACGGCAATGAGACGATGAAGCCGGGAACGGCGCGGCTGGCGCGATTGAAGCTAACGGGACCGGTTCTCCTGGCGCCTGGAGATCGATTTGTTTTGCGGCAGTCACTGCCGGCGGGAACCGTGGGGGGAGGACGCGTGCTTGATGCTCACCCTCTTCGACAGGCTCGGCGGCTCGACACCGAGAAATGGCTGAAGCAGATGGCTCAGGCCGCGTCAGAGCAGCAACTCGATCTTCGCGTGCAGCGGCGCGAATCAGAGGGAATTCACCTTGACGCGCTCGCGCAGGAAATGGGCTTGAGAGTTGAAGCGGTTCGGGACCTTGCAACGGATCACCTGAAATCCGGCGAACTGGTCGTCACGTCGAGCGATGTCCTTATTTGTCGCACTGCTCATCGCGATGCTATCGACTCGCTCTTGGCTCGATTGAAGGCTGCGGGATCACACGGCCTGAAGAGATCGATCTTGCAAGGCCAGTCAAAGCTTGGTGACGAGATCTTCGCTTCGGTGATGGAGCGGATCGTCGCCGACGCCAAAGCACAGCTAAATGGCGAAGTCATAACCTTGGTGGGTGCCGCGCCGCCCGTCTCTGAGACAGAAGGGCAGAATCTTGACGCAGTTTCGGCCGCCTACCGGCAGGCGGGACTCGCTCCGCCGAGCGTGCGCGAAGTGGCGCAGCGGCTCCAGATGGTCGACGCGGAAATGCGACGAATCATCACTCTCTTAATTCGCGACAAGAAGCTGGTGCGCATGGGAAGCGACGACGCATTTGTTCATGCCGAGGCTCTGCGCGAGTTGGCTGACCGACTCTCGGCGATGCGGGGGAAAACCATCGATGTCACCGCGTTCAAGGCTCTGACCGGACTGACACGCAAGCACGCTATTCCGCTGCTCGAGCTTCTTGATCGTGAGCGAATTACGCGCAAGCAGGGCGATGTGCGCGTCGTTCTCTGAATCAACCTTTCGGTTGATTCCGGGTCTAAATTCCTGCGTGATATAGTCGTCGCAATTGTCTCCCCACCATGCGACAGGACTCATCGAAGATCAAATTAATCGAAGACGTAGACGCGACGGGAGACGTCGCAAAGGTCTACGACGAGTGGCGCGCGAAATCGGGACGCCAGGAGATGCCCGGCATTCTGAAGTGCTTCAGCCATCGGCCAGACTTCCTGCATGACGTGATGAAGTTCGGCGACACCGTCCACTTCTCCGAGGGGCACCTGACGCGGCGGACGAAGGAAGCGATCGCGAGCTGGGTTTCCTACCTGAATCGCTGTCCATATTGACTGGACTCGCATGCTTACTTCCTGCGTGTTCAGGGAGCAGAAGAGAAGACGGTGCAGGCGCTGGCGCAAGGCGATCTTGCTGGAGCCGGCTTGAGTGACGCAGAGCGTGGGTTGCTGGAGTACGTCAGCAAGGTAACCGAGGCGGCCTATCGCACCACGCATGAGGACGTGCAGAAGCTGCGCGACCTGGGATGGACAGAGCCGCAGATTGCGGAGGCTGTCTACATCACGGCGATGTTCGCTTTTTTCAATCGCGTGGCGGATGCATTTGGTATCGAGCCGCAGAATTATCTCGAAATGAATCAGCTCACGAAGTAGGGACAGGAAAGCACGATGGATCAAGTTGCGCAACCAGTCGAAGTGAAGCAGCGGTCGTGGCGCTCCTGGCGCAAATGGCGGAGGCCCGCCATCGCTGTCGCTTCTGTGTGCTTCGTTCTGTGGATCTGCTTCGTCAGCTACATCGGCTGGGCGATGCGGCAGCCGCCCGAGGTGTTCGGGCATGTGATGGCGCGGATGCCAATGCCGGCGTATTTTGTCATTCCTTTCGAAACGCTGTGGAACCGAGCCCGCAAGGGCAATCTTCAGGTTGGTGATATGGCGCCGCCTCTTCAGGTCAAGCGGCTGAACGAGACCACGCCGGTCGAACTTGGATCGCTGTGGGCGGAGCGACCTGTGGTGCTGGTCTTCGGGAGCTATACCTGACCGCCATTTAGGCGGGAGGTTCCCGCCCTCAACAAGCTGGCCGAGCAGTACAAGGGTAAAGTCGATTTCTACGCCGTGTACATCCTCGAAGCGCACCCGACGGACGTTTGGCAGATGCAGTCGAATGTGAAGGATAACGTCCTCTTCCGCAGTCCGACGAATGAGGCGGAGCGCTTTGGCGTAGCGAATGCCTGCGTGCGCAAGCTCGGTATTCACTTCCCAGCGCTGGTGGACTTAATCAATAACCAGGTTGAGGTGGCGTACACCGGCTGGCCCGATCGTCTTTACCTGGTCGGGCAAGGCGGCCGAGTCCTATACAAGAGCACGCCTGGACCGTTCGGCTTTCACCCGGATGATCTGGCGGCGGCGATGAAGAAGCTTCCCCGATCCGCTCAGTGAATTTTGAACACTGCGGGAGCCCTCGTTGCTCCGTTCCAATCACCACGTCAGTGTGACGGTGATGGTCTTCCAGCCTTCGCCGGGTGGGAAATGGAAGCTGAGAAGCATGGGTTGGGTTGGATCGTGCAAGGCTGATTCGGTGAAAGAGATTCCGCCCTGAATTGCCCCCTGAAACCTCGGGCGTGGAGCGATCATTGCATTTCGCACGAGGCTGACGACCCCCACCGAGTTAGACAGACCCTCGATTGTTAAGATCGTCTCGTGTGCTGAAGAATCTTGGCGAATGATTCGCGGCAGGCCTGTCACATTCCCGGGTGTAGGAATCTTGGGACCTTGGTTAGGTACCGGTTTATCTGTCGTGATCCACTCGATTTCGCTAGCGAGTATTTGATCCACTTCGAGCGGAGGAAGCGGGATGTCAACGGTACTCAGCGTGGTCACATCAGATGTCTCGCTGACATTTTGTATATCGTTAGAAATTTTCCAGCCCTTAGGGACGGGTCCCTCCATCTCCACCTGAAGGTGGTCTCCTCTTTTCGAAAAAGAGATATCTGTTTGACCATCCGGAAGGTTTAGGTGCTTGATCGTCGCTCGAGTCCAAGTTGCCGGCAGATGCGGATTCACCGTAATCGTCTTTGTCTGGGCATCGATGTCGATGCCGAACAGACCCCGCAATGTCGGCGTGATGACCATCGCGCTGGACCAGAGCTGGTGGCTGGTGCTGCGACCGAAGGGGACGAAGTAGTCGCCGGAGAGCAGTTCAGTGACGGCGCCGAGGTCCTGCGACTTGGTCAGGTTCGCGTTCTCCATCAATAATCGGTAGCCGGCCAGGGGCTGGTTGCCGCGGTATTCGGCGAGTGCGGCCCAACCGGTGAAGAGCGGCCAGACCGATCCCTGGTGGTAGCTCATGCCGTCGTAGATCTTCTCGTTGTTGGCGACATCGCGAAGACCCCAGTCAGTGTTGAGTGCATGCCCCGCGATTTGTTGTAGGCAGGTGCCGGTTTGCGCCGGGATGGAGTTGTCTCCGGCAAGGCCTTTTCCACTCCACCAGGCGAGCGCGGGATACACAGTGGTGGTGCGATCGAGGGAGCCGTCACGGTTACGGCTGAAAGCGTAGCAATTTTTGTCCTTATCCCAGAACTGCGCCTGGATGGTTTTGGCGACGGCTTCGGCGCGCGAGCGAGCGGATTGAGCCTTAGCTGAATCGTGCAGCAGATCTTCAAGCAATCCCATTGCACCGGAGGCCTGCTGATCGAGGAAGGCAAGATAGACCTCCTGATGCGGCATTCCGCCGGGCCAGCTTTCTACCCAGCCGGTTCCCTGGCGGTTGTCGTAGATGCCGTTGGTGTCGGCGTGGCCGGTTTCAAAGGCCCACGCTCTCTCGATGGCATCGCGATGCGCGGTGAGGAACGCAACGTCGCCGCTGGTGCGCACATAGTCGGCCACCGCGAGGATGAACAGAGGGGTAGCGTCGGCTGCGGCGTACATGTAGGGGAACTGACGCCAGTCGATGAAGGCGGCTGTCTGCGACCACTCATGCATGATCTTGCCGTCTTCGCGCTGGCGCTTGATTAGAAACTCGAGTTCGGATTTAGAGAGCGCAAAACTGCCGTATCCGTTCATCGCGAAGAGGGTGTAAAGCGCATCGCGGCCAAAGAACCATCCGAAGCCGGGGCGCGCGGAGTCGGCCGAAGCGTAGTAGCCAGCCACGAGCGCGGTTTCATTGTCCGGCAGCGACTTCGTCTTCAGTTGCTCGATCGAGACGACTGCCCACTGGAAAGCCTCGTTGAGGGTCTTGTCGGGCGTTTCAATCGAGACGGAACTGGCAAGAAGCTTCTTGTAGGTCTCAGACTGTCCTCTATAGAGATCGGCGATGCTCTCATTCAGTTGCTGAAGTTTCGCACCCAGCGCCTGATTGGTCGCCGCCTCCTTATTCATGCCCACAGCCATCAACAGCGGAAAGAGCCGCCCGCGATCCCGCGCCGGATCGATGTGCAGGCGCAATTCGACGGGGTGAACCTGCGGCCGCTCCTGGTAGGGTGCCAGAACGCCGGGCTGAGCTCCGGGGATAGTGATTGCTCCGGCCAGATCGGGATAGTCGGCATGGAGGACGTAGTAGCCGTGATTGGGAAGCGGAACTCCGGAGATGGAACCTGACGGTCCGGGCTCTTTCGCAGTGGGTGCGGCCAGCGGTCCCGCAACCCACTCCATCCCGGGAATGCCCTCGTTGCGTTCGGGCCACATCCAGCGAAGCTCAGGCGTGAAGCGGAAAGTGAATTCGGTTGGATGAACGCAGTCAAATTCATAGAGAACGACCGGGCCGGTGCCCGCCGAAACATCGCTCGGCGAGAACATAATCTGTCGAACGGTAAAGCCGATGTGACTATAAGTAATGATGGTGCGATCGGGTCGCACCTCAATTTCAGCCGCCTGCTGGTTCACATCGATAGGAACCGTGTAGCCCTCGATCTCTGCTTCGATCGTCATGTGCGAAAGCAGCTTCACGGGAAGCGGCCACGCTTCGAAGACGCCGTTCTGCTGGCCGAGGACAACGGCGCGCTCTCCCGCAACGGTGAAGGGCTTCTCGGTTTCGGCGTGTGCGCGGATGACTGGGCCCGAGGTGTCGAAGGAGATAGCCGGGATAGAGTTGAAGACCGGCGCGGCTGTCTGGCTGTTAGCAATCGAGATCGCGGCGAAGAGCATGGCCAACGCCATGCTGAAAGGAGCAATGTGGTTCATTTTTTCCTGATGCCTCTTGGAGCCAACAGTCTAAGCCATCGATTGGGCGATTGCTGAGCAAAGAAGAAGGGCAGCCCGTGTGGGCTGCCCTGTTGATCAGAGTTGAATTTGGTTAGAAGGTGATCCGAGCTCCCATCTGCACCTGGCGCGCGCTGGTTCCGTAGTTGTAATCGCTGTTCCAGAACGTGCCTGTGTCGTCCAACTCAGGATCGTTGGTGCCGAGCAGGCGCTTGTTCAACACGTTGTAGGCGCTGAACTGCAGTTGCACGCCGTAGTTTTCGTGAATCTTGAAGGTCTTGAAGATGCTCGCATCCAGCTTGTCCCATCCGTTAGCACGCAGGGTATTGCGTCCCACGCCCGGGAAAGGATTGCCCTGGAGGTCTGCGAGATCGGAGTTGTTCCAAAGCCAATGCACTTGATCGGGCGACGTCGGAATCGGTACGGCTCCGAAGAGGGCCGAATCAAGCGTGTAGTAGCCAGGATCAACACCCCAGAAGTCCGCTCCGATAGGGCCGAGATAGATCCCAGAGGATTGCATCGGTGCGTTCTTGTTCGATAGCACCGGGCGGCAGGTGCTCACAGAGCTATTGAAAGCGGAAGCGAAGTTACCATCACAGTAGTTGCTCAATCCCGGGAAACCTTGCGGGTAGACCTTCCCCGGCCCGCTACCGCCGAGCAACTGGCCATAGTCGACAAAATACGGTGTTACGGGTTGGCCGGTATCGTAGGTCCACACACCGTTCAGCTGGTAACCGCCCAGGATCTTGCCGAGGAAGCCGTTTTGTTTCTCGAAGAACGGCACCTCATAGACGAAAGATGCAGAGGCAACGTGTGGAATCGAGTTGCCGCTGACGCCGCGCTCCGGTTCGTCCGTGTTGAAGGGGTTTGCAGAGAACGTCACACCGTTTCCGCCGGCGAACGTACTGAAGATGTCGGAGGAGTTGTCGATGGCGCGGCTGTAGGTGTACGCAAAGGTTCCCGACATGTGATGGTAATGCCGTGTCGTCAGATTCGCCTGCAGACCGTTGTAATTGGAGAACGCCGTATTGGCGCGCGTCCGCACGCGGGCCCTGTTGCAATCTGGCCGGCGATATCCGAGTAGAACCTTCGTCGGATCCGTGCAGAAGATCGAAGGAGAGATCACGTTGGGATACGCCTGTGCCGTCGGCAGCAATCTCGGGTTTGCGTTCAGGCTCTGGAAGAGCCCGATCGTGTGGTTGCCGACATACCGGACTTCCATAACGACATTGTTGTTAAACCCATATTCCACACCGAGCGAGTAGCTCTCCGCATAAGGATTGTGGAAGTCAGGACTGACAAGCGTCTGATTTCGCTGGTTGGGGTCTAGGCCCAGCGGAATCTTTCCGAGATTCGTACTGCGAACGTCGGCCCCGGTAGAGCCGCTGGCTGGAATGCAAGGATCAGCAGCAGTGCAGCCGATCGTGCCAAGATTCACTACAGGCGCTGCTGTGCCAGAGTTTAGGAAGATGTTGTAGAACTCGGGGTCGAAGTTGATAGCAAAGCCGCCGCGAACCACCAGCCTGGGAGCGAAGTTCTTCGGGTTCCAGGCGAAACCAACGCGAGGCTGGAAGTTCTTGTAGTTCTCTTTGACCGCTGGGAATGTGCGTGCTGCAAGGGGCAGGGTCGTATCCCAGAAGGCTGTGGAGGGATTTGCCTCGCGCTTAACGGTTTCGTCGTGTAGCAGGTTGACGGCCTGGCCGAAGAATTCCCAGCGCATGCCGAGATTCAGAGTCAGATCCTGCGTCACCTTCCAGTCATCCTGGATGTAACCGGCAGCGTCCGGCTCCGTGAAGTGAATGACGTAGTTGCCATCTCCGAGATTCAAAGTTGCACTGTCGCCGAGGAAGCTGTCGAAGCTGCCCGAACTAAAGCTACCGTTGTAATTCGGAAGGAATGGGTTAGGAGAATTCTGGAAGCTCCACTCTCCACCAAAGCTGAAGGTGTGGCGTCCGTGAATCCACGTGGCGTTGTCCTGCACCTGGGTAACCTTCACTACGCGTCCCTGAGGGAAGCTGGATGCATATCCATAACCCAGGAACGTGTACACGCCGTCCGGATCCAGAGTTCCGCTGATTGAAACTGAGGAATTGCACTTGGTCGGCGTGTTGATGGTGCACTCTGGCTGAGATCCGCCCTCGAATGCGATCTTCGCTTGCTGGAAGCTGTAACGAAGCTGATTCACCCAGCTCGGCGAGAAGGTGTGCGTGATGTCGCCACCGATGGAGTGGGTTGTGCCCGGAACGTCGTACGCGTGGCCGCTGGCAATGTCGGCTGTCGTGCTGTCGCCGTACGCACCCAGGAACGGATCGTCCTGGTAGATGTACCGGATGAAGATGTGATCCTTGGTCGTGGGCTGCCAATCAAGACGGCCGATCAGCTCCTCGTCGTCGTTCCTGCCTGTCTCCTGGCGAATGACCGGCGCGAAGTCAACCGGGACGTCAGTGCCGTTAACCGTAACGACCGTCGACGCCTCAGGCACAATTGCACCCGGATGCGGATTGCCTTTCGGCACTGCGTAAGGACCGTTGTTTACTAACGATGCCACTGGGCCGCTGCCGGCCCCGGCCGCCTTGAGCGCGTTCAGAGAGTCAGGAGTGGGGAAGAGCGCAGTTCCACTGGTGTAGACACCCTCTCCCTGGTGATTGCGACCAAGATAAACGCCTGCAAATCCCCAGAGCTTGTCCTTGATGATCGGCATGCCGAGTGTGCCGCCGAAGTTGTTGGCCGTGAAGCGGGGCAGAGTCGGCGGGAGGCACCCATCAGCGACATCTTCGCCGACAGCGCAATAACCGTATAGAGGAGTCTTCTGTCCCTGGAGGAAGGCCTCGCCCCAGCTACCCGAATACAGCTCGAACGCCGTACCGTGAATGTGGTTGGTGCCCGACTTTGTCAGGTAGTTCACTACGGTGCCCATGTTGCGGCCGTACTGAGCGCTGAAGTTGTTGGTGATGACCTGAATACCGGAGATGGCGTCCTGGTTGCCGAAGAAGACCTGCGGACCAGCGACGGAGTTGTCGTTGTTCGACTGACCGTCGATCTCGAAGTTATTGGAGCGGCCGCGCTGGCCATTGGAGGAGAAAGTCGCGCCGCTGTTATTGGAGAAGTTGTTGTCGTGAGTCTGCGTGATGCCTGGCTCCAGCAGGGTGACTGCGTCGAACCCGTTCGCCAGAGGCAAGCTGGAGATCTGTTCCGGCTCGAAGTTCGCCGAAACCTGAGCCTCATTGATGTCGATAATCGGATTGGCAGTCGTTACTTCGACCGTCGTCTGCACGCTCGAGGGCTTCAGCGTGATTCTGCCGAGGTCGCGAGTGGCGACATTCACGATGACGTCCTTGAGCACCGCATCTGCGAAGCCAGGCGAAGTGAACGTGATAGTGTAGGTTCCCGCTGGGAGATTGAGCAGCGAGAAGCCGCCATCTTCGCGCGAGTTCTGAGCGACTCTCGCTCCGGTAGCGTTATTAACCGCAATGATTGCGGTTTTCGGCAGCACAGCGCCGGCCTGGTCGCTTACCTCGCCGGTCAGACCACCGGTCGTGATTCCCTGCGCATACGCATGTTGCGGACCAAGGTTGAAGAATACGAATCCTGCGCTGAGAGCAGCGCCCAGAAACAGTGCTCGAGACACTTTGAACATAGGTGGTTCCCTTCAGTGAGTTGCGGTGAGGAAGCTCAACAAATCATTGGACTGCGGCGGTAAATTGCGTTCTTGATTACTGCTGCGTTGCGAATGAATTCGGAGTAACGGAATAAGGGGATAACTGAGAGAAGGAGATGCAATTGCAATGCCAACTGCAACAGAAAGGTTCAATCTATGCAAACTACCTCAATCGAATAACTTAGCAGTGTTTATAGCCCGGAAAATGACCCCTGATATGCCTTTTCTGGTACCCGAATCGATGAAAAACTGGAAGAACCCGCGTGCTGATACGGAAAAGCGTAAGTCAGTTCAGCGCAAACGCTCGGCTTCGTAGACGAGTCTGCCCATTTGTCAGAGGTGGAAGGCCTGAATCAGGTGAGGAGAGATCAGGCGGCGCGACGCATGAAGTCGAGCGCGCGAATCAGGTAATTTTTCAGATCGCGGCGGTGGACCACAGCATCCAAGAAGCCTTTGTCCAGGAGGAATTCGGCGCGCTGAAAGCCCTCGGGCAGCTTCTGGCGAATCGTCTGCTCGATCACTCGTGGACCGGCGAAACCAATAAGTGCTCCAGGTTCAGCGACATTGAGGTCCCCAAGCATGGCAAAGCTGGCGGTAACCCCGCCCGTGGTGGGATCGGTAAGAACGCAGATATAGGGGACGCGGGCATCGTCGAGTTGGGCGAGCGCGGTCGAGATCTTCGCCATTTGCATCAGGCTCACGACACCCTCCATCATGCGGGCGCCCCCCGATGCGGCAACTACGACTAGAGGCTTGTTCTCAACCCGGGCACGGTCGACCGCACGGGCGATGGTCTCGCCTACTACAGCGCCCATAGATCCGCCGATAAAACCGTACTCCATTGCGCTGACCACGACCGAATGAGGACCCATCTCGCCGAGGGCGTTAACGATTGCGTCGTTGAGACCCGTTTCCTGCTGTGCTTTTTTGAGGCGCTGCTTGTAGGGCTTGACGTCGGAGAAGTTCAGCGGATCTGTAGAGCGCAGGCCCGTGTCGACGAGCTGATAACCAGGTTCGAGCAGTAGATCGAGTCGCTGTCGAGCGCTGATTTTGAAGTGGTACTGGCACTTGGGGCAAACGTTCTGGTTCGCTTCGAGATCGGCTTTCCAGATCGTCTGGCGGCATCCAATGCACTTGATCCACAACCCTTCCGTGCGCACACTCTTCTCTTCGTCGCCATTCGCGACAGGAGCTTCCAACTCGCCGTTTTCGCGCTTGAACCAGGACATAGGACCTCAGTCATTGTAAATGCAGCGGTGGGCGATGGGGCGGTCAGTATTCGATGCCCCGCTGGGCGAGTATGCCCTTCTGATATGCGTGCTTAACCTCGCGCATCTCCGTCACTGTGTCGGCGAGCTCAACGAGCGTCGGATGTGCATTGCGTCCGGTGAGAATGACATGAACCATCTCCGGGCGACTGCGAAGCGTTTCGGCCACTATGCCTGGGTCAAGCATTCCGTAGCCGATCGCGTAGTTGATCTCGTCGAGCACCACCATGTCCCACTCGCCCGACATGATTGCCTCGCGCGCTTCGTTCCATGCTGCTTCCACAAGGCGGACGTCTTCAGGATCCGTCTCCGCCCCTCCAACCTTCACGAAACCGCGGCCCATTTGCTTCAGGACAAAGTTGTCGCCGAAGGCTTTCGTCGAGTCGAGTTCGCCATAGTGCCACGAGCCTTTCAGGAACTGCAGCATCAGCACGCGCATCCCATTCCCCACCGCACGCAGAGCTGTGCCCATTGCAGCCGTTGTTTTGCCCTTGCCGGGCCCCGTGTTGATGAGAATGAGACCGCGTCGAGAATACTGTTCAGAGTTCATAGTTTTAGTCCACAGTAGAGTCAATGATCTCATCGCACGGCGCGAGCCAAATCGAGTGATAGACTCGACCCCCCTGCTCGGAATTGACCCCATCAAAAATTGTCTTCGCGAACTGAGATCGGAGAATTAGTGCCCGGCATGATACGGATGGCCGGTAAGGATTGTGAAGGCACGATAGATCTGTTCGGCAAGGACCACCCGGGCAAGCGAATGAGCGAGTGTCATCGGCCCGAGCGAAAGAAGTAGGTTGGCGCGTTTCCGCGCAGCCATGGACCATCCATCGGCCGGCCCGATCGAGAAGACGATCTGCTGGGCCGACGTGTCGCGCTGCCTCCCTAGCCATTCAGCGAAGACTTCAGAGGTCATTTGCCGCCCGCGGCTATCAAGAACGACGATGACTGCCGGCGACCGGCGCTGCTGCCGATCCACCCACTCGAACAGAGCATCTTCCGAACGAAATGAATGCTCCTGGCATTTCGCGAATTGAGAGCAGCGCTGCAGATACATCGAGACGACCTGATCGAGGGAATCGCGCGAAGAAGGCTTTGCTCCGATTTGCGCCAACACCATCTGCATGGAAGCGACGATACACGACTAAGCTTCGCTGAAATTGTGCGCCAAGAATGCACCAGGCTCCATTTTGTGAAGTTCTAAGAAACGGACTTACGTAATCCCATATGCGGCTGTGATTCAAATCACTGATTCTGTTTTATTAATCCTTTAGAACGACAAATGAGATGTTGAAAACAATTTGGCATCTCGTTTGCAGTTAACGTTGTTAGTAAATCTGTTTATCTTGGGATGATTTTGATCACAGCGTTGTTTGCTGTGGTGAAGATTGCCCTCTTGAAGTTTTGTTCTTTTCGTCCTTTTTATTAATCCTGCGGAACGGACCTAACCCTCCCCAGCTAGACCCGAGACGCCGAGCGCGATACGCGGATCGGGAAATTCGTGTCAATGGAGTCCCCCGATCCGGATTTGATCTGGAGGATTTCGATGCGATATTTGCGGTTGCTGAATGCTGCTTTGGCGCTGAGCCTTCTGGTGTTTGCTGGGTTCCTGGCGACCACTTCAGCTCCTGTCGTCTTTGCCCAATCCAACATCTCTGGAGACATCACCGGCACGGTTACAGATGCGTCCGGCGCCGCATTGCCCAATGCGCAGGTCACCGTGACCAGCCTCGAAAAAGGGCAGTCGAAGGTAGTGAACACCGATAAAGTCGGCGACTTCCGCGTGCCGCTGCTTCCTCCTGGCAATTACGAGATTAAGGTGAGCGCCACCGGGTTTCAGCCCGCCAAGGTTCAAGTGAAGGTCTCCGCCGGAACCATCACTCCGGTGAATATCGCCGTGGCTGTTGGCCAGGCCTCCACGACGATCGAGGTCAACAGTGGAGACATTGCCGTGCTGCATGTCGACGATGCTCAGCTCTCGACGAGCTTCGACCTCGCGCAGTTGCAGAACCTGCCCAACCCCGGCGGCGATCTGACCTTCGTGGCACAGACCACTCCGGGCGCCGTCATGAATACGCAGGGCGGTTACGGAAACTTCTCCACCAACGGTCTTCCCGGCACTTCAAACACCTTCACCGTGAATGGTGGCTACGAGGGTGATCCTTACCTAAACCTGAATAACTCGGGCGCCAGCAACCTGCTGCTAGGCGCAAACGACATTGACCAGGTGACGGTGACCACAAACAGTTTTGACGCTGCGTTCGGAGGACTTGGTGGCGCCCAGGTGAACCAGATCTCTCGCTCCGGTGGCAACAAGTGGCACGGCAATCTCGACTATCTCTGGAATGGAGCTGCGTTGAACGCGAACAGCTGGTTCAACAAGTACTATGGCTCGCCGCGGAACTTTGATAATGCGAATCAGTGGGCTGCCGCAATTGGCGGACCTCTGAAGAAGGACAAGATATTCGGATTCATTGACACCGAAGGAATCCGGGTCGTCATTCCTGCAATTGGCCCGGTCTACGCACCCAGCCCGAACTATCAGGCCGCTATACTTGGCGCCGCCGCGATCGATCCCATCTACACCACGGATTCTGAGGGTAATATTACAGGTTTAAATAACCCGGATTCTTACATTCCCTACGGCAATCTGGCATTCAATAGCAATTCTGATATGGCACCGATGTATCAGAAAATCTTCGGTTATTACAACAACGCAAGAAACTTCTCATCGGGCCATCAGGACCCGGATGATCCGGACACCTGGATCTTCAATGGGCAAGCGACCAACTTTGCGAGCGAGTGGTTAATTAACGATCGCGTAGACTTTGTTCTCAGCAACGAAGACCATCTGTATATCCATTCGAAAGTCGACAAAGGCATTCAGCCAACGCAGACCAGCTTTTTGGATCCAGTATTCAACGCGCAGAGTCCGCAGCCGTCTTATGAGGGCCAACTCAGCGAGACCCACACATTCAATCCAAATCTAACCAATCAGTTCCTTTTCGGAGCCAGCTACTACAGGGCGATCTTTACGAACACGAATGGGACAATGCTCGGCAAGTCTGATATTCCGTTTGTGCTCGTACCACAGGGATACGCGACGGATTGTGTAACCAATGACGCGGGGGATTGCGTTCGTTACTTTGATTGGGATCTCGCCGGCAATGGCTATTCCAATTACGTGGGCGGACGTAATATCAGCTTCCCGCAGGGTCGAAATGTCACTGGTTATCAATTCAGTGACGATCTCACCTGGGTAAAAGGGAAGAATACCTGGAAGTTCGGTTGGACATTTCGGCGCAACGACATCAGTGATTACACCCCTAGCGTCCGCAACATTCAGTTTGGCGGCGGTGCCAACTACGTCTTCGATCAAGGCAACTTCGCGGCAGGCTACTCAGATCAATGGGCGGAACGGTTCCCCCTGCACCAGTCTGAACCGATCGCAATGTACGTCGAGGGCTTCTACGCTCAGGATCAATACAAGCCACTTCCAAACCTCACGTTCACGCTCGGACTGCGCTTGGAACACGACTCAAATCCGTTGTGCCGGAGCAATTGCGTCTCTAACCTCAGTCAGGATTTCAGCAGCTTACCGACGACGAGGGATACGCCTTACAACAAGCTGATTTCGGCGGGGATGACCAAAGGCTTCTTTGAGGAGCAGACGCTGGGAGTGCAGCCGCGCTTTGGCTTCTCTTACCAGCCGTTTGGATCGGGATCCAAAACTACCATCCGCGGAGGCGTGGGAATCTTCAACGACTATTTCCCCGCTCAAATCATGGGCGACTTGATTGCCAACGTACCGAACGTGGATCGATTCACAGTTCTGGGCGCGGCATATATCGGAGCTGGCGGATTTCCAATTGCGATGAGTGCATCGCGTCCCGACAGTGGACATGCGATCGCGGTGGAATCAAACAATGCGCTTCAAACGTTGTTCCCGAAGGGTGGGTACTACAGAGGCGCCTCTGCATGTCCTGATCCCTTGAGTATTTATTGCGCAACGGGTGGAGTCTTTGCCCGGCCTACAGTACTGTCGGTCGCCCACAAGGTGTACTTGCCGACGTATGACGAGTGGAATCTTTCGATTGAGCACCAGGTAGCCAGGAACACAGTCGTCGGTGCGACCTACGTTGGGAATCGCTCCTATCATCAGCCCGTCTCCAGATTGCCGAATGCATATGACGCGAAGGGCACGAACGCCTCGTTGGGTCTAGCACGGCCAAATGCAGCATTGGGCTCTGTGACCGAGTACTACAACGGATCATGGTCGAACTTCAACGGACTTCAGGCGACAGCGACCACCCGTCTGGGCTGGCTCACTGCGCAATTGAACTACACTTACGGTCACGCGCTGGATACCACTTCCAATGGTGGCTTCAACGCCTTCGGACTCAACAGCAACTCGCAGATCAATCCGTACGATCTCAAGCAGAACTACGGCAACGCAGACTACGATGTTCGTCACTACATCAGCGCGAACTATGCCCTCACGATTCCGCATTTCCACGGAGCGAGAATTCTGACCGAGGGCTGGCAGCTGTCGGGCACCATCTTCCACAACTCCGGCTATCCGTTCTCGGTTATCGATGGGACGACGGACATTACCTATGGCAACTATGCGTTGGCTAAACAAATCGACAATAACTTCAACCACAAATGCGGTGGCAAGGAACATGTCGATACTCCCTGCGACTTCGCCTCACACTTCACAAGTTCCACAGATTTTGGGCAACAGCGTCGCAACCAACTCTTTGGCCCGAACTTTACCGACTTCGACACAACGATCTCGAAGAGCTTCCGTGTTGCTCCAAAGTGGGAGTCGGCCAAACTGAAGCTCGCAGTGCAGTTCTTCAACACGTTCAACCATCCAAACTTCCAGCTTCCATATGCTGACGTGACCGCAGGAAGCTCGAACGGGACTATCTATGCCGCATCGAGCACGCCGACTTCAGTTTTGGGCGCCTTCCTTGGCGGCGACGCTTCACCGAGACTCATCCAGTTGAAAGGAAGCTTCGTGTTCTAACCCTTAAACCGAATGTTCTCATCGAACTTGAAGGGCGCTCTTTCGGGAGCGCCCTTGTTTTATAAAAGCTTGCGCGAACGCGAGACGACTCTTTGGATTGGCGCAGCACCCGTTCTCGGCAATCCGTCGACGCAAGAATCCAGCAGTCTTCCCGTTTTCTGAATTTCAGACCGGTCTTATCCATAAATCCGTATAGATGCCGACAATCGCCCGCCGTTCAGCACCTGCGTAATCCCTTTCGCCTCAACATATCTACTCGAGAGTGCAGAGTGGCAAACCTCGTGCATAAGTCCTAACGCACGTGTCCCAGCACTTCCCCGCACGCCTTTGGGACAAAGCAAGACCTACATTCAAGTGTTTTTAGCGCGGTTTTAAGTTAGACCACCCCGCGAACGTACGTCCCTGTGCGCAAGTATGCGTGTGGACGCAAGCGAGACATTGTGTGAATTGCTTCCGGGCCCCCAAGGTGGGGGCTTTTTGGCTTGCAATCAAATTGGAGGAGTTTGTATGCGCTGTATGCGGTCCAGGGAGTTGGTCCTGGCTATGAGTCTGTTCACTGCTGCCGGATTTTTGACCAACTGTATATCTAGGGCAGGCTATGCACAATCCAACATCTCAGGTGACATTTCCGGTAGCGTGGTCGACGCATCCGGAGCTGCCGTGCCAAACGCACAGGTCACCATAACAAATCTCGACAACAACCTGCAGAAGGCCGTCACCTCTGACCCATCTGGGAATTTCCGCGTGCCGCTGCTTCCTCCGGGTCGCTACAAGGTAACGGCAGCTTCTTCTGGATTCAGCACAACAACCACCAACGTCGGCGTCGCCGCTGGCGAAGTCACTCCGGTCTCCATCAAGCTGGCAGTCGGCCAGGCTGCGACCACCGTCGAAGTTACGGCGGGTTCGGGCGAAATCCTGCACACCGATGACGCCCAGATTTCGACGAACTTCAATCTCGAGCAGATTCAGACCCTGCCTAATCCAGGAAATGACCTGACCTTCGTTGCTCAGACCACCCCCGGCGCCGTGATGAACACGCAGGGCGGTTACGGCAACTTCTCCGTCAACGGTCTTCCGGGCACATCGAACACTTACACGGTGAATGGCGGCTACGAGGGCGACCCTTATCTGAACCTGAACAACTCGGGCGCCACCAACCTCCTGCTTGGCAACAACGACGTCGATAACGTCACCGTCATCACCAACAGCTACGACGCGTCCTTTGGCGGACTCGGAGGCGCGCAGGTCAACCAGATCTCGCGTGCCGGTGGTAACAAGTGGCACGGCGATCTGCACTACTGGTGGAATGGCCGGATCATGAACGCGAACAACTATTTCAACAAGCAGGCCGGCGTTCCCCGCAGCTTCGACAACGCGAATCAGTATGCGGCGGCAATTGGCGGCCCGATCAAGAAGGACAAGATTTTCGGCTTCATTGACACGGAGGGAGTTAGGGTCATCATCCCCGTGAACCAGAAGTCTTATGGTCCGAGTCCGGCATTTCAGGCAGCAGTTCTGGGTGCTCCCGGAACAGCTGACGCCACACTGGCTCCCTATGGCAACCTTGCCGATAATGGCAACGCAGCTGAAGCGCCGGTCTATCAGACGATCTTCAACTACTACAACAACGCGCGGAACTGGGCGTCCGGTTCCACGGATCCGAACGATCCTCGCACCTGGATCTGGCAGGGACAGACAACGAACTTCGGACGCGAGTGGCTGGTCAACGATCGAGTAGATTTCAACCTCGGTCAGAACGATCACCTCTTCATTCACTCGAAGGTAGACAAGGGCGTTCAGCCAACGCAGACCAGCTTCCTTGATCCTGTCTTCAATGCGGAAAGCCCTCAGCCTTCCTATGAAGGCCAGATCAACTGGACCCACACCTTCACTCCGCGCCTTACCAACCAGTTCCTTTTCAACGCAAGCTACTACCGGGCCATCTTCACCAACACCAATGGAACGGCGCTTGGCGCAAGCAACATTCCGTTCACGCTTATTCCTGAGGGCTTCGCATCTGGCGGTGACTGGGACGCTAACGTCAATGCGTCTTCATGGGTGGGCGGCGCGAACTATGCATTTCCGCAGGGCCGCAATGTCACGGGCTATCAATTCAACGACGACGCGACCTGGACAACCGGCAAGCACACCATCAAGTTCGGCTACACATTCCGCCGCGACGACATTACGGACTACACGCCCAGCGAGCACAATATCGCCTACGGCGGCGGAGAGAACTTCATCTTTGATGAAGGCGATTTCGCCGCAGGCTTCTCGGATGAGTGGGCCGAGCGTTTTCCGCGGCGTCTATCGGAGCCGGTAGCGCTTTATACGATGGGCGGCTACGGTGAAGATCAGTGGAAGCCGGTGCAGGGCCTCACGCTCACCTTCGGGCTCCGTGTCGAGCACAACTCCAACCCGATCTGTCTGACGAATTGCGTCTCCAGCCTGTCCGACAGCTTCTTCAATGTCCCAAACACCACTGACACGCCCTATAATCAGCTGATTTCCTCCGGTCGCAGACAAGCGTTTTTCGAGGAGCGGAACATCGCATTCGAACCGCGCATTGGATTCTCGTTTCTCCCCGGCGGAGCAGATGGAAAGACGACGATTCGCGGCGGCTTTGGAATATTCGCCGATTATTTCCCAGCGCAGATCATGGGCGACCTGATGGCGAACATGCCGAACGTCGACCGCTTTACCGTGCTGGGCGCCGCATACGGTAACCCAATCACCCTGGACGCCGCGGATCCTTTGAGCGGACATGCCCAGGCCGTCACCTCGAACAATGCGTTGCAATCACTCTTCTCGCAGGGGGCATGCTACAGCGGATGTGGACCGGATTTGAGCCTGCGCGATGTCACCGGAGGCGTGTTCTCGCGACCCACAATCACCACCACGGCTCATACCATCAAGCTGCCAATCTACGAGGAGTGGAGCCTGTCCGTTGAGCGCGCACTTGCACGAAACACCGTATTCTCCGTCAACTACATCGGAAATCGCAGCTATCACCAGCCGGTCGCGAACATGCCCAACGCCTACGATCCGGGAGGCACCATTGCAAGTCTGCCTGCAACCCGCCCCAATGCCGCGCTCGGCTCCGTGACGGAGTATTACAGCGGCTCCTGGTCCAACTACAACGGCGTGATTGGAACCTTTACGAGCCGGATCGCCTGGCTTCGTATGCAGTTCAATTACGCCTATAGCCACGCGCTTGATACAACATCCAACGGTGGTTTCGATGCTTTCGGCGTGAACGCGTCGGGCCAGATCAACCCTAATGATCTGAGCCAGAATTACGGAAATGCCGACTACGACACGCGCCACTATATCAGTGCTAACTACGCGATCACCACGCCCCACTATCACGGCTTCCGCTCGATTGCCGGAGACTGGGATTTCGCGGGGACAGCATTCCATAACAGCGGCTATCCGTTCTCCGTCACCTATAACACCGGAGACGTGATCTACGGTGCGGTGCCGCTGGCAGCACAGCTCGACAACAACTTCAACCATCATTGCGGCGGCGGCAGCCACACCATCACGCCCTGCGATTTTGCTTCGCACTTTGGACCTTCCACGGACTTCGGGCAGCAGCGCCGCAACCAGCTCTACGGCCCGAACTACACCGATTTCGATCTGGACGTCGCCAAGGGTTTCAAGATTCCGGGAATCGAAACGGGCCGGCTGAAGATCGGTGCACAGTTCTTCAACCTCTTCAACCACGCCAACTTCCAGATCCCTGACGCCGAGTTGACTTCAGGAATTACTGGCACCATCTACAACACCGCGAACACGCCAACCTCGATTCTGGGTGCGTTCCTGGGTGGCGATGCGTCGCCACGCCTGATCCAGTTCAAGGGAACCTTCAGCTTCTAAACAACTCCTGCAATGCAGATGGGCAACCGGCTTCCGGCTGCCCATTCTTTTTTACTTATGCTGCGAGGCTACTTCTTTGCCGCTTTTTTGGCCGCCTGCTTCTTCGGTGACACCGTTTCTGGCTTGGATTTTCTGGCGTTTGTCTTCGCCGCGCTTGAGGCCTTTGTGATCTTCTTGGCTGACGCGCCATCGCCAGACTTGCCTCGAGCTGCGCGAGTCTTGGCCGCGAGTGCCTGCTTGAGCTCCGCGTCGAATTCAGCAGGGGTAAGCGGGCGAGCCGACTTGCGCAGACGCTCGATGTCGTAGAACGCGCGCCGCTCGGTGAGGAAGACGTGCGCTACGAAATCGACATAGTCGAGAAGTATCCAGTCGCCCTGACGCCGTCCTTCTACCGAGTGCGGCATCACACCGAACTCCCGCTTGAGTCGGCCCTCAATTTCATCGGCGATAGCTACAGCCTGCCGGTCGTTAGTAGCCGAAGTGATCAGGAAGAAGTCAGATAATCCAGAATCGACAGGATCGAGCTCGAGAATCCGGGTGTCTTCACCTTTTTTGCTTTCACAGGCTGCGGCTGCAGCCTGGACGAGAATGCGGGTCTGTTCGTGCGCCGGGTTTGTACTCATGCAGCGGGATTTCTCTCCACGGTCATCGTATAGCAAAAGAACAGGGATTGTATTCAGGGAGTCCGATGGCCCTCCGGCCCGCTACGACCCCTTGCGAGATCGCGTTTCTGCAGATCCTCGATTCAGCGATCGGCGGCTTCTTAGCTTGACTGATAGAGATGGTGCGCGGAGATATAATCGCAAACCGCATCTGGCAGAAGTTCGTGCCCGGCGCACAGTCGATCAAGCGCGGCACTGACATTCTGGCGTATCTCCGATGCGCTGATTTCGATCTGGAGCCCGGGGAGAAGGTAAAACGGAGCCTCAGCGCCCGAAGGGTTTCGGACCGTGAAAACTTCCAGCGTTCCCGGCCGGTTTTCGTGCGATTGCTTGTCTGCAACGATGCTCAGTCCATCGGGGAGTTCCCCTGCCAGATGTTCGAGACGCTGCCCTGGCCGGGACGCAACGATCATTGGCGCAGCAAACGGAATCTCAGATCCCCGATACCAGCGGCTAAGGCTGAGAAACGAATCCGCTCCGACCAGGGTAAACAGCTGCGCGGACGGAAATTGCGCTTGAAGCCGATGCAGCGTGTCAATCGTGTAGTTTGGTTCGCCTGAGGGATCGGGCGCATCGGCGAATGAAATCGCAAAATTCGGCAGCCCCCGAATCGCTAGCTCCGTCATCGCGACGCGATCTTCAAAGCTTGCGCTTGACCCCATTGGTTTCAGCGGTTGAGAGCCTACCGGGGTGAACAGCACCGTATCGAGCCGGAGAACAGCCTGCGCGGCGCGGGCGATTCCAAGGTGTCCCATGTGAGGAGGATCGAAGCTTCCGCCGAAGAATGCGATGCGCCGTGCACCGCCCGATGGAACATCCATCTGTCCATGTTAGCGCGCAGAGTAACAACGAGACTCTTCGGACCCTTTCGGCTGGACCGGCAGCCGGCGGGTTCCATCAGGTGTGGGAATGCGGTAGCATCAGACTCACGATGCGATACGTCATTGCAGTCTTTGCATTGGCAGGTGCGGTGGTGTCCTTCCTGGCGCTTCAGGTGCATTATTCCACGGCAACGAGCCCCTGCTCGATCAACGAGAAGTGGGATTGCGGCGTCGTTAACCACAGTTCCTATGCGGTGATCGAAGGCATTCCGGTCGCGTTCATCGGTATCCTCGGCTATCTGATAATTCTGTGGCTTGGCCTCGCACGACAACGGGCTGCGGTTCTGATCGCTTCGCTGGCGGGACTTGGTTTTTCACTCTATTTGACTCACATCGAGCGCGATGTCCTCGGCGTGTGGTGCCTCTATTGCGTGATATCTCTCGGAATCATCGCAGCCATCCCATTGCTCGATATTTTCTGGTTTATCGTCGAGGCGAGCAAGCAGAGGCGCAATCGCTGGCACTGGTAAACTAGAACCTAGGGACATGTTCAGGAAACAGTACGCGCGCTGGATGTATGAGTGGGAAACCCGGCTAACCACGCGCGATGAAAACCGCATTGTGCGCCCGCTGGAGTGGGGATTCGAATGGCTCGAGCCATTCCTTGAGTCCCATGGGTTCAGCGCTGCCCTACCTGGCCCTGAAGCGGCACGCGCGGTTGCCGAAGATGCGATCGTCCGCATCAACCAACTGCTCATTCGACACAGCGATATCTTCTTTGGATACGAACGCCCGGTAGATTTTCGGCTCGAAGAGCGGCACCCCGAGCTTTTTCCGACAAACGTAAGGCCGGAGACGCTGGCCAAAGATGCGGAGATCAAGCGGCTGGCTGCGGAAGGCAAATCATCGAAAGCTTTCTTCCTGCGCTTTACTTCGCCCGAGCGCACACCGTACCCCGAAAACGACATGGTGAACGCCCGTTGGTATCCCGCGCCGGAACACAAGGACCCTGGACGGCCAAAGCAGGCGATCGTGGTGATGCCGCAGTGGAATGCCGACGCGTTCAGCCATAACGCGCTCTGCGCGTTCTTCAATCGCATGGGGATTTCGGCTCTGCGGCTGTCGAAGCCGTATCACGATATTCGCCGGCCTGCAGAGCTGGAGCGCTCAGATTACGCAGTGAGTGCGAACATCGGCCGGACCATATCAGCCTGCCGCCAGGCGGTTGTCGATATTCGCTGCTGCATTGACTGGCTTGAGACGCAAGGGTACGAGCAGTTCGGCGTTTTGGGAACGAGCCTTGGATCTTGCTATGCGTTTCTTGCGAGCGCCCACGACAAGCGCATCCGGGTGAATGCATTCAATCACGCTTCCACTGCATTTGGCGATGTGGTGTGGGCGGGCCAGAGCACACGCCATATCCGCAAAGCTCTCGAAGACGCAGGGCTTACGCAGCCGCGGTTGCGCGCGTTGTGGTCGGCGATCAGCCCTGTGAGTTACTACGACCGCATGGCGAGTGACGAAGTCGAGGGACTGCGCAAGAAGATATTGCTCGTCTATGCGAACTACGACCTGACGTTTCCCAAGGAATACTCGCTGCAGGTTGTGGACGCCTTCACGCGCGTCGGTCTCAACTTTGAGAAGCGCGTTCTGCCCTGCGGTCACTACACGACCGGCGAGACGCCCTTCCAGTACATGGACGGATGGCACATGGGATGGTTTGTGTACCGTGCGTTCAAGGCGCTGCGGCTCGAGACAGCGAACTCTCCGGCCTCGACGGTGAAGCAGCCGGTTGAAGCCGAAGAAGACCTCGTGTCGCGCTAGCTCTCGCTCTCAGCGAGCTGTGTTCAGATTTAGGCGCAAGAGCTTTGCCGGATCCAGATAGGCGTTCTGCCAGCGCACAGCCCAGTGCAGATGAGGGCCGGTCACACGACCGGTTGCGCCACTTAGACCCAGTCTGTCCCCCGCTTCAACGTGCTGGCCCTCCTGAACATCGATGCGGCTGAAGTGCATCGAGAGTGTGTATAAGCCAAGTCCGTGATCGATGATGACGCAGTTGCCCTCGAAATAGAGATGCCGCGCGAGCACAACGACTCCGCTGTTGGACGCGCGTACGACTGTGCCGCTGGGCGCGCGAAAATCCATTCCCTTGTGAATGCTGGCGAGCTTGCCATTGAACATGCGGCGCGTGCCGAAGCTATCGGTGGGAGGAAACTTCACAGGGGCGCGGAAGCTGCCTTGCCATAGCGGCTCCGGTGCGGTTGAGGCAAAAAGCTTCACCTTGATTTCAGCGTCAGCAGCGATCTCCTTCTGCTCTTCGGGGCCGGGCTCGACGAATTTCGGAGCGACGGTAAGCCTACCCGTCCGGTAGTGTGCAGGATGGATTTCGATTGTTCGGCTGAATTCGCATGGACCGGTTGCGGTCATCGCCGTGATGTGCAGAGTCGAGGTCTCCGGCTGTCCTTCAACATCGACGCCCGCCAGAGCGATCCAGTGATCCCCGCGATGGAAGAACTCCAGTTTGTGGCCGAGCCATTCGCCTTCCATGCTCTTTGCGGCTGGCGAGGAGACCGTAATCAGTTCCGGAGAACCCGCTTCGACAAAGGCCGGCGTCACTCGAACAGCAGGCTCTGTGCGGACTCGACGTTGAGCGCTCACGGTCAGTGCGATACAGAACAAACATAAGAGCCGCAGAACACGAGAGCCGGTCATGCGTTCAGCATAA
>Ga0207674_10001114_pt1 | contig 34893 bp, 28 predicted proteins | sample KBSCornC72_FD_184303 | JGI IMG/M metagenome (GOLD analysis project Ga0207674, IMG submission 184303) | Corn rhizosphere microbial communities from Kellogg Biological Station, Michigan, USA - KBS Corn C7-2 (SPAdes) (version 2) | ecosystem: Host-associated > Plants > Roots > Rhizosphere > Soil ...
TTCTCCGCGATCGTGCACCGCGAGGCGGCGTACTCCTACGGCGTGATGCTGGCCGGCAAGCTCAAGGAGCTGATCCCGCGGCAGCAGTTCGAGGTGCCGATCCAGGCCGCGATCGGGGCCCGCGTGATCGCCCGCGAGAACATCCGCGCGCTCCGCAAGGACGTCCTGGCCAAGTGCTACGGCGGTGACATCACCCGCAAGCGCAAGCTGCTGGAGAAGCAGAAGGAGGGCAAGAAGCGGATGAAGATGGTCGGTCGGGTCGAGGTGCCCCAGGAGGCCTTCATCGCCGCGCTCTCCACCGGCGCCACGGGGGAGAAGCCGGCCAAGAAGTGACCGCCAGGGTTCCGCTCGGAGATCCCACGCCACGCGCCGTGGCCGTGGTCGTCCGCGGAGCCAAGCTGCTGGTGATCGCCCGCCGCCTCGACGGGCGTGAGTACGCCGTGCTGCCCGGTGGCGGCATCCAGGCAGGGGAGTCCGCGGCCGATGCCGCGGTACGCGAGCTGGCCGAGGAGTGCTCGCTGGCCGGCACGGTGGTGCGCCACCTGTTCGACGGAGACCACGGCGGTCGGCGCGCGTCGTACGTCCTGGTCGACGTGCCCGAGGGCGAGCCGGTTCTCGGTGGGGCCGAGGCCGAGGCGCAGTCCGAGGACGATCACTACCAGCCGCTGTGGGCGACGGCCGGCGAGCTGCCCCTGCTCGGCCTGCTCCCCGAGGGGATCGCCGAGCTGGTCACCGCGGAGGCCTGGCCCCTGCGCGTGGCCGAGGCCGCACCCGACGAGTGGCCGCTCCTCGAGCGTCTCTGGCAGCTGTACCAGCACGATCTCTCCGAGTTCCGGCACAGCGCTCCCGACGCGAGTGGACTCTTCACCCGCGCCCGGCTTCCGGCGTACGGCGAGCGCGACGACCGGGTCGCCTACCTCGCCCGCCTCGGCGACGTCCCGTGCGGCTTCGCGCTCGTGCAGGGCATCGGCCGGGACGAGCGGCTGATGGGGGAGTTCTTCGTGACCCGGTCGACGCGCGGCCGCGGCTCGGCGGCCGCGTTCGCGGGCGAGGTGCTGGCGCGGCACCACGGCCCCTGGGCGATCCCGTTCCAGAACGAGAACCCACGCGCGGCGGCGTTCTGGCGTCGGCTCGCGGGCGAGGTGCTCGTCGACGTCTCGGAGCAGACCTTCGCCGTGCCCGGCAAGCCACACCTGCCGCGCGACGTGTGGCTCAGCGGGACGCAACCAGCACCGTCGTGAGGGGCCGCCCACCGGGGACGTCCACCACGGAAGGACCTCCGATGTACGCCCGAGGCTCACAGGCGGTTGACCGTCACCGACCTGAGGGGGACGTCGAGGGCGGACGAGAGCGCCGAGACCGGCTCGTCGAGCTCGGCCCTGCGCGGCTTCCGAGACCCGGCGAACGACGAGACCGCCAGGGTTCGCTCGCGACCGGTTCCCTCGATCCGCCAGAAGCCACCGATCCGGCCGTCGACGAGCAGCGGCGCGAGCATGTACCCGTTGTTCTTGTGCCAGAGCCGGTCGTGGTCCGCCGGGGCCACGAACCGGTCGCGTGCCTGGGGGTCGTAGCCGCACAGGACGGCGTCGAACTCCGGGAGCAGCCGGACGCCGGGCAGCTCGCGCGCCGCAGGAGGGTCGGCGATGTCGACGTACCGCCGACCGTCCGGCCCGTCGCGCCAACCGAGGTCCAGCCGGGCGAGCAGGTCGTCGACCTGGCGCAGCCCCAGCCCCGACCACCAGGCGACGTCGCGCCGGCTCGACGGGCCGTACGACGTGACGTGGAGCCGGACCGCTTCGAGCAGCGGGTCGTCCGGAACGGCCCGCTCGGGTAGCACCGCGGTGGCCGCGCGGTACCCCGGCGCCCCTTGGCCCGACCAGGGTCCCTTCAGCGGACGCCGCAGCAGACCGCCGTGCCCGAAGGTGAGGTAGCGACCGAGGCCTCGGTCGATCACCTCGGGAGTCGCCTCGTCGTGGTCTCGCATCCAGCCGCGCAGGTGCTCGAGGAGCTCGTCCGGGGAGCGCCACTCGTCGACGGCGAACTGCTCGGTCGACCGCCACAGCTCCTCCACCTCGGTGTGCTGGAGCCGGAGGAGGCGCACCCAGATCGCACGCTGGCCGACGCGCGTGACGGCGTCGAGGAGGGCGTGCTGCTCCGGCGTGGAGGTGTGGACCGTGCCGCGGATCGTGCTCCCGCGCACGATGGCATGCGACTCGTACGCATCGGTCACGTCGGCGTGCGTGACGCCGGGGAGGCGCGCCCCGAGCGCGACGTACGGCGAGCGTGCGGTCTGGGACTGGATCGGCCCCATCCGTCGGACCGTCTCGGCCGCGGCGCCCGCCCCGAGCCCGACCACGCCGGGGAACTGCCGGGCCAGGCTCAACGCGCGCAGCTCGTCCCAGTCGTAGGCCGTCACGGCACCACCGTAGGGCGACGTAGCGACGTGACCCGGGCGTGTCACGATGACGCGCGTGCCCCTTCGTCTGCCCCCCGGCCTCGACGAGCAGCGTGGGCTCGGGCCGGACTGGGCCCGCTGGCTGGACTCCCTGCCGCGCCTCTTCACCGAGGTGGTGGAGGAGTGGGGGTTGTCGCGGGACGGCGAGGACCTGTGGCACGGGTTCTGCTCGCTGGTGGCGCCGGTCGTCACCGAGGAGGGCGAGCCGGCGGTGCTCAAGATCAGCTTCGACGGTGACTCCGAGTCGCTCCACGAGGGACTCGTGCTGCAGCACTACCAGGGCGACGGCGTCGTCCGGCTGCTGCGCGCCGACCCGCACCGCCGGGCCCTGCTGCTCGAGCGGCTCCACCGGCGTGACCTGACCGACGTGTGGGACGTCGACGCCTGCCAGGTGGTGGCGGGGCTCTACCCGCGCATCCATCGGCCCGCACTGCCGCAGCTGGTGCCGGTCACGACGTACGTCGACGGGTGGCTGGACGACCTCGCGGGCCAGCCGCGCGACATCCCGATCCCGCACCGGATGGTCGAGCAGGCGCTGTCGCTGGGCCGCGACCTCGTGTCCGACCCGGCGAGCGTCGGCCGGATCATCCACGGCGACCTGCACTACCAGAACGTCCTGGCCGCCGACCGCGAGCCGTGGCTCGTGATCGACCCGAAGCCGATGTCCGGGGACCCGCACTACGAGGTCGCGCCGATGCTGTGGAACCGGTACGACGAGCTGGCCGGCGATGTGCGCGAGGGCTTGCGGCGTCGGTTCCACACACTGGTCGACGCCGCCGGGCTGGAGGAGGAGCGCGCCCGGGACTGGGTCGTCGTCCGGATGGTCCTGAACGCCAGCTGGTCGATCGAGGACGCCCAGCGCGCCGGGCGGGCCCTCGACGCCGAGGACCGGGAGTGGATCACCCGCTGTGTCGCCATCAGCAAGGCGGTCCAGGACTGAGGGCCCGTCGCTCACTAGAGTGACGCCAGGCGTCGAGTGAGGGAGCGTGCGGGTGACGATCGACCCCGTGGTGATCGACAAGCGCCCACGGTCCCTCGTGCACATGTTCCGCCAGCGGGTCGAGGACACGCCCAATGACGACGCGTTCTACTACCCGGTCGAGGGCGGCTGGCAGGAGTCGAGCTGGGGGCACACCAACGACCTCGTCGTCGGCCTGGCCGCCGGGCTGCTGGCGCTGGGGATCGAGCCCCAGGACCGGGTGGCGATCATCGCGTCGACGCGGTACGAGTGGGTGCTCGGGTATCTGGCGATCCTCTGGACGGGTGCCGCCGTGACGGCTGTCGACCCGACCGCCGACGACGACACGATCGCGCGGGTGCTCGCCGACTCGGGCGCCCGGGTCGTGCTGGCCGAGGACTACGAGCTGGTCCAGACACTGTGGCGCGTACGGGCCCACATCCGCGACGTGACCAAGGTGGTCCAGATCGATGGTGACTTCCCGGACGACCGGGTGATCACCCTCGAGGGGCTGCTCGGACTCGGGCACGACCATCTCGATCACCAGCCGCGGGCGCTCTCGCAGCGGTTGTACGCCGTACGCCGGCAGGGGCTGGCGGCACTGCCCTACACCCGCGACCAGCGCGGTGACCTCCGCGGCGTACGCCTCAGCCATGCCGCGCTCACCTACCAGGCGGCCGCGGTCGCGGCGCTCGGTGAGCTCACCGAGGCCGACCTGCTGTACGTCGCGCTGCCGCTGTCGACGGCGTACGCCCAGGCGCTGCTGGGGATCCAGCTGGCGTGCGGCTTCCCGGTCGCGCTGGAGGGGCGGGACGACCGGGTCGTGTCCTCGATCTCGGTGGTGCGCCCGACGTTCGTGGCGGCCACGCCGGCGATGCTCGACCGATTGCGCGCCGAGATCGAGGACGCTCGCCAGCCCAGCCTCTTCCACCGCAAGCGCTGGGTCGAGAAGAGGGTGCGGGACGACGTGCGCGAGACGTTCGGCGACCGGCTCCGGTTCGTCGTGTGCGCGGGCGGGACCGACGCGGACCTGGCCGACTTCTTCGAGCTCGCCGACGTCCCGGTCCTGGAGGCGTACGGGCGGCCCGAGACCGGCGCGGTGAGCGTGGCCCGGCCCGGAGAAGCGGGCAGCCGGACCGCCGGAGCGCCGCTGGTCGGTACCGAGGTGCGGATCTCGGCGGAGGGCGAGATCGAGGTCTCCGGCCCCGGGCTCATGGACGGCTACCACGGTCGGCCCGCCGACACCGAGGCCGTGCTCGACCACGGCTGGCTGCGCACGGGCGACGCCGGGCTGCTGGACGAGGAGGGCCGGTTGCTGGTGCTGGGCCGGCACGTGGCGTCCGAGCCGTGAGCGGGACCGCAGTGACTCGGCGGCCTCCGGGTCGTTGGCTACCCGTGCGTAACCTCGTCAACTAGATTGACGATCTCGCATCGCCCCGCGCCGCCCCGTGGCCCCCACCCCGTGCCCCGCCCCAGGAGAGACCGTGCCCGTCAGCATCGACTCCGGATTCGTCGACCACATGGTCGCGAACGCAGCTCTGCAGTTCCTCGAACGGGTCGACCGGAGCCCGCGCAACGAGGCGTTCCGCTACCCCGAGGGGGAGCGGTGGGTCTCGGTGACCTGGGCCGAGGCCGGGGAACAGGTGGCGCGCCTCGCGGCCGGGTTGCTGTCGCTCGGCCTCGAGCCGGAGCAGCGGGTGGGCATCGCGTCCGGCACCCGGTACGAGTGGATCCTGGCCGACCTCGCGGTGATGTGCGCGGCCGGAGCGACCACCACGGTGTACCCGTCCACCAACGGTGAGGACACGGCGTACATCCTGAGCGACTCGGAGTGCCGGATCGTGTTCGCCGAGGACGACGAGCAGGTCGCCAAGCTGAAGGACAACCGGGCCGAGCTGCCGCACCTGGCGAAGATCGTCACCTTCGACGGTGCCACCGACGGTGACTGGGTGATCGGGCTGGAGGACCTCGCCGTACTGGGCGACACCTACCTGGCCGAGCACGCCGACGTGATCCGCGAGACGGCCGAGAAGATCCGGCCCGACCAGCTGGCGACCCTGATCTACACGTCGGGCACCACGGGCCGGCCGAAGGGAGTACGGCTGCGGCACCGTTCGTGGGTGTACGAGGGGTCGGCGATCGCGGCGCAGAACATCCTGGACGAGACCGACCTGGAGTTCCGGTGGCTGCCGATGGCCCACTCGTTCGGCAAGGTGCTGATGTCGACGCAGATGGCGTGCGGGTTCGCGTGCGCGATCGACGGGCGGGTGGACCGGATCGTGGACAACCTGGGCGTGGTGAAGCCGACGTTCATGGGCGCCGCGCCCCGGATCTTCGAGAAGGCCCATGCCCGGATCGTCACCATGCAGGCGGCCGAGGGCGGCCCCAAGGAGGCGATCTTCAAGCAGGCGTTCAAGGTCGGCATCGCCTACGACCGCGCGGTCCGCGAGGGCCGGAGCCCGGGGGTCCTCCTCAAGGCCCAGCACCGGCTCTTCGACCGGCTCGTCTTCGCCAAGATCCGCGACCGCTTCGGTGGCCGGGTGCGCTTCTTCATCTCGGGTGCCGCCGCGCTCAACCAGGAGATCGCCGAGTGGTTCCACGCCGCGGGGATCCTGATCCTGGAGGGCTACGGGCTGACGGAGTCATCGGCCGGCTCGTTCGTGAACCACCCCGACGACTACCGGATGGGCACGGTCGGACCCGTCTTCCCGGCGTCCGAGGTGAAGCTGGGTGAGGGCGACGAGATCCTGATCAAGGGTCCCGGGGTGATGGAGGGCTACCACAACCTCCCCGAGGAGACCGCGAAGTCGCTGACCGACGACGGCTGGCTGCGCACCGGCGACAAGGGTGAGCTCGACGCCGACGGGTACCTGCGGATCACGGGGCGGATCAAGGAGCTGTTCAAGACCTCGGGCGGCAAGTACATCGCCCCGCCCGCCATCGAGTCGAAGTTCAAGGCGATCTGTCCCTACGCCAGTCAGTTCGTGGTGTTCGGGAACGAGCGCAACTTCTGCGTCGCCCTGATCACGCTCGACCCCGACGCCCTGGCCGACTGGGCCGAGGAGAACCGCGTGTCCGGCGACTACGCGGCGATCGTCGCCTCGGACGCCTGCGAGAAGATGGTGCAGGGATACGTCGAGGAGCTGAACCGCCGGCTGAACCGGTGGGAGACCATCAAGAAGTGGAAGCTGCTCGACCACGACCTCTCCGTCGAGTCCGGTGAGCTGACGCCGTCCATGAAGGTCAAGCGGAACGTCGTCGAGGCGAACTACGCGGCCGTCATCGACGCCTTCTACTCCTGACTCGCCCCTTCCCCGGGTCGTCCGCTGGGGTGGTTGTTCTTGTGGCCGCTCAGGCGGACGACCGGCCGACGCCGATGGCGCGGAGCGAGGCGGCCACCTCTTCCGGTACGTCGCGAACCTCCCGGGTCGTGCAACGCAGAACCACGGCGCCGGTGGTCACCAGGTCGCGTTCACGACGGATGTCCCTCTCCCACTGCGCCACCTCCATGTGGAAGCCACCGTCCACCTCGAGGATCACGATCGTGCCATCGGCGAGGTGCCATACGCAGTCGAGGTAGCGGAGACGTCCCGAGGCGTCGGCCCGACGCACCTGGCGGTCCGGCAGCGGGAGCCCCTGCTCACGGCACATGCGCGCCACACCGAGCTCGGCGAGCGAGTGCGATCCCGCGGCCACGTCTTGCAGGCTTGCCCGGAAGAGCCTGGAACGGCGCAGCGGATGCAGCCGCCTCAGGTCCTCGAGGAGACGTGCCGGTGTGGTCATCCGTTGCTGGACCACCGCAGCCAGCAGTCCCAGAGCCGTGCTGGTGCCCGCCGCGTATCCGGCATACAGCAGCGCTGCAGGCTCGGCGCGCCAGGTCGGAAGCCGGCCAGTGGCGAAGAGGCCGATCGGCCGACGCGTCTCCACGAAGCGGACGCCCTCGAGCGGTTGCAGGTTGTGGGACTTCGGGAGGAGGACCGTGATCTCGTCCCGCCCCCAATGGCGCAAGCCACGCCGCTCCAGAGCCGTCAGACCACCGATCGCACTTCCGGGACCGGCGTGGAGGACGCCCGCCCACATCAACTGCTCGCGGGTCAACACCCCTGTCGTGGTGCAGACGACCACGTCGCTGACCAGTTGCCACTGCTCGGCACTCACTCGCGAGTCCGTGTAGTGATCGTGGTAGCCGAGCTGGACGAGCTGGCGTCGTGCGATCAGCCCGCACTGGATGGCCGCAAGCTCCCGCCACGTCGTGGCACGTCGTACCGGCATGGCCACCAGCGTGGCGAATCACCGGGGTGCCGCGCGGAGGTCATCCACAACCTCGGGGTCGTCCGCCTGGCTGGTTGTTCTAGGGCCCGTGCAGGCGGACGACCCGGTGGGGGGCCCGGGGTCAGTCGACGAGCTCGACGGGCTCGGCTACGACGTCCACCAGGGCGCCGTTGCGCAGCACGGTGATCTCGACCCTGCTCCCGATCGCATCGTCGAGCAGCAGGCTCTGCAGCGAGCCGGCGTCGCCGAGTGGGCGGCCGTCCACCGCGAGCACCATGTCGCCACGGCGGAGGCCGCTGCTCGCTGCGGGGCTGCCCTCGACGACCTCGACGACCTGGAGCACCGAGCGGCGGCCCGTGCGGTCGACCCACGCCGGGGTCAGGCTCGCGGGCGCCGTGACCAGCCCGAGGTAGGCACGGCGTACGCGGCCGTCGCGCAACAGCGAGTAGATGATCCGGTTGGTCGTGCCGTTCATCGGAACGGCGAGACCGAGGCCGATACCGGCCACGGCGGTGTTGATCCCTACGACGCGCCCGGCCGCGTCGGCGAGCGCCCCGCCGGAGTTGCCGGGGTTGAGGGAGGCATCCGTCTGGATGACGTCTTCGATCAGCCGGGCGGCCGTGCGGCCGCGCGCCGGCATGCTGCGGCCGAGGGCGCTCACCACGCCAGCGGTCACGCTGCCGGCCAGCCCCAGCGGGTTGCCGACGGCGACCACGAGCTGGCCGACGCGCAGGCTGTCGGCGTCGCCGAACTCGGGTGGCTCGGGCACGGCTCGGTCGGCGCGGAGCACGGCGAGATCCGACAGCGCGTCGCGCCCCACCACCTCGATCCGTGCCGAGGTGCCGTCGACGAACGACGCCTCGCCGGCCGTCGCGTCGCCCACGACGTGCGCGTTGGTCACCAGATGACCCTCCGCGGTCAGCACCACGGCGGACCCGGCCGACTCCCCGCGCCGACTCCGGATGTGCAGGGCCGCGACCCGCGGGGTGAGCCGCTCGGCCACGCCGATCACGGCGGCCGAGTAGGCATCCAGGGCCCGCCCCTCGGCATCGTCCCGGTCGTCCCTCATGCCGTGTCCAACGCCGGTACGACGGTCGGCGTTTCCGCGTTCGCCGACAGCGGAACGGCCCACCGGTGCTCTGGTTGGATGAAGGCGTGCCGTCCTCGCTTCCCCCGGGCGACCCGGCCCCGGCCGACGGGTCGCTGCCCGAGAGCGCCCTGGCCGAGCTCGGCAGCCGTCCGTTCGGGATCTACGTCCACGTGCCGTTCTGCACGGTGCGCTGCGGCTACTGCGACTTCAACACGTACACGGCGGCGGAGCTGGGGGACCAGCCCGGCGCCTCGCGCGCCTCGTACGCCGGGGCCGCGATCGCGGAGATCCGGATGGCGCGGGCGGTGCTGGGCGACCGCGACCTGCCCGTCGACACCGTGTTCTTCGGAGGGGGTACGCCGACCCTGCTGGGCGCGGCGGACCTGGCCGCCGTGCTCGCGGCGGTCGCTGCGGAGTTCGGGCTCGCGTCCGACGCGGAGGTCACCACCGAGGCGAACCCCGACAGCGTGGCGGCGTGGGACCTCGAGGACCTGCGTGAGGCGGGCTTCACCCGGATCAGCTTCGGGATGCAGTCGGCCGTCGACCACGTGCTCAGCACGCTCGACCGCACCCACGACCCGTTGCGGGTCCCGGCGGTCGTGGACTGGTCGCGCAGCGCCGGGTTCGACGAGGTGAGCCTCGACCTCATCTACGGGACGCCCGGTGAGTCGCTGTCGGACTGGGCGACCTCGCTCGAGGTCGCGCTCGGCTGCCACCCCGACCACCTCTCGGCGTACTCGTTGATCGTCGAGCCCGGCACGGCCCTGGCCCGCCGGATCTCCCGTGGTGAGCTGGCGATGCCGGACGACGACGACCAAGCCGACAAGTACCTGCTCGCCGACCACCGCCTCTCGGAGGCGGGCCTGGAGTGGTACGAGGTGTCGAACTGGTCGCGCGACCGGGCGACCCGGTGCCGCCACAACGAGCTGTACTGGACCGGCGGGCACTGGTGGGGGATCGGGCCAGGGGCGCACAGCCACGTCGGGGGCGTCCGATGGTGGAACGTCAAGCACCCCGCGGCGTACGCCGGACGGCTCGCGGAGGCGACGAGCCCGGCCGCGGCCCGGGAGACCCTCGACGCCGAGACCCGGCGGGTGGAGCGGGTGCTCCTCGAGATCCGCCTGCGCGACGGGCTGCCGGTCCTCGCCCTGGACGCGCACGGGCGCGCCGCCGTCGCCGACCTCAGGGCCCGCGACCTGGTCGAGCTCGCCGCCGAGCGGCTGGTGCTGACCCGGCACGGGCGGCTCCTCGCCGACTCGGTCGTGCGCGACCTGCTGCCCTGAGCCGGCCCGAGTCGACTCGCGTCAGCCGCCGGTCGCCCAGCCCGCCGGAGCGCGGAGCTCCTCGATGTCGGAGGAGTGGTGGACCACGATCCAGTTCTCCTTGACCAGCCCCTCGGCGAGGCCCGACGAGGGTCGCAGCACGGCCACGGTGCACCCGGTCCGGCGGAGCTCGTCCTGCCAGCCGGGTGCGACCCCTTCGATGTCGCTGTTGCGCTGGAGCTCTGCGATCGTGAACGTGTCGCCGTACCCGTGCATCAGCAGGTCGAGCTGCGGGTAGCGCCACATGAAGTAGCCACCCCAGTCCCAGGCACCGACGACCTTCGTCCCGCTCGGCAGCGAGCCCAGGGCGGGGTCCACCCACGACGGCTGGGCCGGCGGCCGGTCCGACGTGAACGGGACGGCGACCGCCAGCACCGCCAGGGCCAGCGCCGTACCACCGAGGACCAGCGACCGCTCGGTCCGGCTCGTCGAGGCGGCGTGTGGCGCCCGCCGTCCCGAGAGCACCGCCACCGTCGGCACCAGCAGGAGCGCCGCCACCGGGACCGTGCGCCAGGACCACGCGCTGCACAGGATGCACAGGACGACCAGCAGCACGTCGAGGCGCCGTAGGGGGCGGGTGCGCAGCAGCACGACGATCGCCACCACCAGCAGCACGGCCAGCACGATCCACGAGAAGGACAGCGGATCCGGCCGCTTCCACTCCGAGAAGAAGCGGGAGCGCTCCTGCACCCGGACCAGCTGGACGTACAGCTCGGGCCCGACCGGGGTGCAGGCCGCCGCCACCGCGCTGAGGAACGGGATGGCCAGTCCCCGGGTGAGCTCGCGTCGCGACAGGTCGCGGTCGAGGGCCATGCCGATCAGGGCGAGGACGCCGAGGCCGATGCCGATCGGCCACATCCCGTGCACCATGGCCCACACCCAGGTGACGGGGATCAGCCACCAGCGCAGTCGTCCGTCGTCCCGCGTGCGCAGCCAGGCGCCGAGCGTGACCACGATCAGCAGGTAGCTCAGGACCTGCGGCCGCATCGACAGGCTCAGGTACGACGCGCTCAGCGCCCCCAGCACCAGCAGCGACACCACGAGGCGGCTGCCCCAGCGGCGCGACACCAGGTAGAGGGTCGCCGTCAGCGCGAAGATCTGAAGACCCGAGAGCCACGCGATGCCGGCCAGGCCGAGCCAGTCCTCCACCCTGGCCATCACGATCTCCGGCAGCCACTGCGTCGGCACCCAGTGCGCGGTGGCGAACGTGCTCACCGTGCCCGGGTCGCGCAGCGACCAGCCGGACAGGAGCTCGTGGCCGAACCGGAGGTGGAAGTAGGTGTCGGTGTTGCTCAGCGGCAGGGCGGTCGCCAGCAGCAGCCCGGTGGCCGTCGCGGCGAGCACCAGCGACGGCAGGGCACGCTCCCACAGGAACCCGCCATGCCGGCGCGGCGCCGGCTGGTCCGCGTCGACCACCGTGCGCTCACTCGGGCTGACCGAATGCGTCACGTGGCACACCTTCCTCGGTCAGCCCGGGCGTGTCAGGCAGACACCCCGCGTGGGACCGTCACTTCACGACCGTCAGGGTCTGCGCCGCCGCCTTGGATCCGGTGATCCGAGGGGCACCGAGGTAGACCACCTTGATCTTGTGCGTGCCCCTCTTCAGCACCGGCAGCCTGATCGTCTTGACGCCATTGTTCTTGCCCTTGAGGGTCGTCGTCAGCAGAACCTTCTTCTTGCCGTCGTAGATCTTCACCTTGCCCGTGGGCTTGGGGAAGTTGGGCACGGCCACCGAGACGGTGATCTGGGGGTGGGTGCCCACGAGGACCGGGTTCGAGAAGAAGGAGAAGGCGGTCGCGGACCTCATCTTCCCGACCTTGATCGCAGCGCTGGCCGCGGTGCCGGGCGCGTAGCCCGGGATCGTCGCGGTGACTCGCACCGACACCGAGCGGGTCGCGTCGGCCGATCCGAGCAGGTAGGCCGCACCGGTGGCACCCGCGATCGGCTTGCCGTCGCGCAGCCACTGGTAGGTGTAGCCGGCGGTCCCGGGCCAGGTGCCCGGGTTGGCCGTCACGGTGTCGCCGACGTGGTGTCCCCCCGAGATCGAGGGGCGGGTGATCGGCGAGGGCTTGGTGCCCAACCCACCGGTGATCACGTTGCTGACGGACGTCCCGTCGGCATAGCCCGGCTTGGTGCCGGTGGCCCGCAGGGTCAGGGAGCGTCCGACGTCCGCCGGGGTGACCGTGTAGCTGGTCGCCGTCTGACCGTCGATCGGCCACCCGTCCCGGAGCCATTGGTACGTCGTGGTCACCCCGGTCAGGTTCCAGGTGGGAGGGGCCGACGTCAGGAGCTGGCCCACCGCACCCGTGCCGGTGATGGACACGTTGTTCGCCGGAGAGACGCCGCCATCCACGGTGAACTGCCTGTCGGTCCAGTTGCCCGGGCTCCCCAAGGGGTTGCCGTTGGCGTCCAGTGCGGTCACTCGCCACTGCCAGGTGCCGGTGCCGATCAGGTTCGGCTCGGCCCAGGACGTGTTCGCGGTGAAGGTCGTCTCGGCGACGGTGCTGGAGCCGGCGAGGCGCCGCTCGAACCGGTAGGTGACCGCGTTGCCGACCGGGAGCCAGGTGAACAGCGCGTCGTTCGGAGCCTGCGCCGAGCCGTTGGTCGGTGAGACCAGGGTCGGCGAGTCGCCGCGGGAGATGAACTCCTGGAACGGCGACCACGGGCCGGGGCGGCCGGCCGCGTCCACCCGCCGCACCCGCCAGGTGTACGGCGTAGTGCTCGCCGGCAGCAGGCCCGACGGTGCGTAGGCGACCACAGGAGTGTTCACGGCGAGCACCCGGTTGCCCTGCTGGCCGATCAGGTCGTCGTTCTTGTAGACCTCGAGGTCGTACGACGCGGCGAACGCCAGCGGGTCCCAGGTGAACGGGTCCGTGCCGTTGACCTGCGGCAGCTGGCCGCCGGTCGTGACGGGGTAGGTCAGCGTCGGAGCGGGCGAGCTCTTCTTGAACGACGCCGGGTCGCTCCAGTTGAGGTTGTTCCCGGTCGCGTCGATCGCCCGGACCCGCCAGTACAGCGTGCCCTCCGGGTACGTCGTCGTGTACGCCGTGTAGGTGGTCTGGTCGACGATCGCGTCGTCGACCAGCTGGGTGAAGTCGGGCGTGGTCGAGACCTGCACGCGGTACTGGTACGCCTCGGTGCGCGCGGGCGGCGTCAGCGCCGTGTCCGACGTGTCGGCCGTCGACTCGGTCGCCAGCAGGTCCTGCCAGGTGAGCGTGACGTCATTGCTCACGGTCGCAGGGCTCTGGCTGTCGGTGGTCACCGGGCTGATCAGGGCGACCTGGTTGCTCTGCTTGTTGAACGCGTGCGAGGCATGGTCGACGGGGGCACAGACGTTCGGTGAGGTGCAGGGCACCACGGTCCAGTAGTACGCCGATCCGGCCTGGCTGTCGGGCAGCGCGGCGGGATCGATCCACATGTCGTTGTGGACCACGAAGCCGAACAGGCCGGGCACCGCGTTGTTGATGCCGTCGTAGGTCAGGTAGACCTTGTAGAAGCCGACATCCGGGTTCGGGTCCCAGCGCAGCACCGGCGTCTGCCGGAGGTTCTGGCACTCGTCGGGCAGCTGGGCACCGCAGCTGATGCCCTCGGGTCCGGAGGTGTCGGTGCCCGTGAGGGCGGCCCGGAAGCCGGCGAGGCTGGCGGGCGGGTCGATCGTGTAGTGCCCGATGGCACCGGTCGCGATCGGGGTGTTCCCGGTGTAGGCGTCGACGTACCAGTCGTACCGCTGCGAGGTCGAGTTCGGCCCGGCGCTGGAGAACTGGTCGCCGGTGTCCTGGGCGGACGGGTAGAAGTAGGGGGTCCCGCCCAGCAGCGGCGTCCACGCCGTCGAGCCGCTCTTGCGCACGTACACGACGTAGTGGTCGGCGCCCTGCACGGCCGACCAGGTGAGCGTGGGGAAGCGCTTCGTGTGCGGCTCCGCGCCGGTGGGATCCGGCGACGTCGCCGTGGCGGCCGGCTGGTCGACCACCGTGAAGGTGGGCTGGCCCGGTGGGGTCGGCGAGGTACCGAGCGTCCCGTCGTAGGAGATGCTCTGCACCGTCCAGCGGTAGGTGTGGCCCGAGATCAGACCGAAGCGAGGCGTGTACGCCGTGGTGTCGGTGACGTCGGAGGCGGAGCCGCCACCACCGGTCAGGTCCACCCAGGAGACGCGGTACTGCGCCGCGCCGGCGACGGGGGCCCAGGTCATGGTGGGCACGGAGGTGGACGCGCCACCGACGGGAGACAACGGCTGCGGGAGGTCGGGCTCGTAGGTGAACGAGTGCACCTGGGCCGAGATGTAGTCGGTCAGGACGTTGCCGGGGTCGTCGACGGCGTAGACCCGCCAGTAGTACGTGCCGTAGGCGCCGGGCTGGCAGCTCTGTCCGGGGCTGCCCGGGGTCAGCGTCGTCTGCGTCGTGAAGCAGTTGATCGGGTTGCCGGGCCGGTCCGTGAACGCGGCATCGGTGCTCAGCTGTACGACGTACCGGCTGGCGTGCGGGACCGCGCTCCACTGGTAGTAGAACGGGTCGCCGACCGTCGCGCCGTCCGCGGGGTACTCCAGGGTCGGCTGGTCCGGGTAGTTGCGCTTGAAGTGCCACACCGGTGCCAGCGCCCAGGGCGACCTGTTGCCGGCGGCGTCGACGGGTCGTACGCGCCAGTAGTACTGGTCGTTGTTGAGCGTGGTCGGCGGCGAGTAGCGGGTGCCGGTCAGTGACTGCGCGTCGATGACGGTGGTGTTGAAGTTCTGGTCCGTGCTGACCTGGAGGTCGTACCAGCGCGCTCCGGCGACCGGCGTCCAGTCGAGCACGACGTCCTGGACCGCGCCGTTGATGTCGTCTGCAGGGCTCTGCCGTCCGACCGCCGGGAGCGCCCCGATCGTGAACGCCGAGGGCGCCGACCAGTCGGTGTTGAAGTCGCCGTTCGAGAAGCGGGCCTCGACCTCCCAGTAGTAGGTCCCCGGCGCGAGCAGCCCGGACAGGGTCGCGGCGTCGGCCTGCACCGGGCCCAGGGTCACGTAGCGCGACGGGTCGACGAAGCCGGGGTCCTGCCCGACCCGCACCAGGTAGTCCTGGGCACCCTGGACGGCGGACCACTGGAAGGCCGGCGTCTGGTCCGGCTGCTGAAGGGTGTCACCGTTGCCGGGCGACTGCAGAGTGGGCGGGTTGTCGGCCGAGCGCGAGAACGCGGCGTTGCTCCACTCGCTGTTGCCGCTCGGTGAGTCGGCGCGGACCCGCCAGTAGAGCTGTCCCTTGGGCAGCTGGACGGTCGGTGTCGCCTTGTCGTTCCAGGTGCCGCCCTGCGACCACAGCACGGTCCCGAAGTCGGGGTCCTTGGCGACCTGGACGTCGTACACGGTGGCGTCGGGGACGCGGTCCCACGACAGGGTCGGGATGGCGGTGCCGTTCGGACCGTTCGGGGCGAGGTTCACCGGTGCCGCCGGTGCGGACGCCTGGGCGGGGGCGACGAGGGCCAGCGAGGCGGCCACAGTGGCGGCCACCGTGGCGACCACCGTGGTCAGGGTCGCGATCAGGCGTGGTGAACGACGGACACCGGGCACGAGCGGGGCCTTCCCCGAGACGACAAGGACGACGCAGCCTAAGTCGGCTCTCGGGGCGGCGTTCGGGGAATGGCAAAACTCGACAGGACCCCGATGGGGTTCAGTCGACGCCGACCGCGAAGGCGGCCTCGAGGTCGTGCCGGGAGTAGGCCCGGAACGCGATGTGGGTCTCGGTCGAGGTGACCCCGGGCACCTTGTTCAACCGGTCGGCGACGACGTCGGCCACGTCGTCGTGGTGACGCACCCGCACCAGCGCGATCAGGTCGATCTGGCCGGTCACGGAGTAGACCTCGCTGACGCCCTCGAGATCGGCGATCGCCTGGGCCACCTCGGGGATCTGCGCGACGTCGGCCTTCACGAAGACGATGGCGGTGATCATGCCCCGACCCTAGTCGGGCACGACGAGGACATGCACGACGTGCGGCGCCGTCCCTAACGAACAGGGCGGGCGGCGACCGGCAGGTCACGACGCTCGTCGAAGGGCACCAGGTCGAGCCGTGACTGGTGGACCGCGTCGTGGAGCGCGAGGTGCCGGGTGGCCCCCCCGACCGGGCAGGTCCACTCGCCGTCGACCTCGACCAGGCGGAGCCCCGGCGCCTCGAGCCAGCGCAGGATCCGCTCGGTCTCCTCGGCCGTGGCCGCCGGCACCGGACCCGGACCGCCGCGGACGGTCTCGCCGCTGGCGACCAGCTCGGCGACGTACTGGTGGGCGTCGCCGCCAGGGGGGATCACGCCGGCCGCCGCCAGCCGGCCGTGCCGGACGACGTGCACCTCCCAGCGGGAGCGCCGTGCCGAGCCCGGCGAGGGGTCGTCCTCGCGGCGGGCGGCGACCAGATGGGGGATGCGGGTGAGAGCGGTCAGGCGCTGGGTGCGCGAGACCGCGCGGATGAACGCCGACAGCCGGTCGCGGTGGACCCCGGCCTCCTCGAACCGCTCGCCCTCGGCGAGGAGCGCCATCCGGCGGGTGATCAGCTCGACGACGTCGTCCGGCCGGTGGAGGAGGTTGTCGCGCAGCTGCCGCACCACCGCGGCGTACGTCGTCTCGTCGACGCTGCCGTCACACGGGGACAGGCAACGGCCCATCTCCGCGAGCACGCACGCGGATCCGGAGGGGTGGCGGGCGATGCGCTGGGAGCACTGGCGCACGGGAAACGTCTCGTGGAGGGCGGCCAGACACTTCTCGGCGGACCGCTTGCTGGCGAAGGGGCCGACGTAGTCGGCATCGTCGTCGGCCACCCGCCGCACGAGCGACAGGCGGGGCCACGGCTCGCGGGTGAGCTTGAGGTAGTGGACCTTCTCGGGGAAGCGCGAGCGGCGGTTGTACCTCGGCTTGTGCTCGGCGATCAGCCGGAGCTCGCGGACCTCCGCCTCGAGCGGGGTGGCGCACTCGATGCCGGTCACGGACTCGGCGATGGCCACCATCTCCCCGATGCGGGAGCGGGTCTCGGAGGCGGTGAAGTAGGAGCGGACGCGGGTGCGCAGGTCGCGCGAGGTGCCGACGTAGAGGACCCGGGACTGCTCGTCGCGGAAGAGGTAGACCCCGGGCGCGTGGGGGAGCCCCTCGGCGAGATGGCGCTTGCGGCGCTGCGCCGTCGACACCTTGGCGCTGAACGTCGAGAGCTCCTCGATGGTGTGGACGCCGAGGCCGCCGAGCCGCTCCATCAGCCCGTGGAGCACGTCGACCGTGGCGCGGGCGTCGGCCAGGGCCCGGTGGTTGGGCGTCGTGGACGCGTGGAAGGCGCGCGCCAGCGAGGAGAGCTTGCAGTTGGGTGCGTCGTCGCGGGTGATCACCCGCCGCGCGATCTTGGCCGTGTCGAGCACCTCGAACGCCGGCCACGGGACCCCCTGCCGGGCCGCGAACCACTGGAGGAAGCCCACGTCGAAGGGTGCGTTGTGGGCGACGAGCACGGAGCCCGCCGCGAACTCGAGGAACGACGGCAGCACCGACTCGATCGGTGGGGCGCCGCTGACCATCGAGTTGGTGATGCCGGTCAGCACCGCGATGAACGGCGGGATCTGGGCATGGGGGTTCACCAGGGTCTGGAACTCGCCGAGCAGCTCGCCGCCCCGGACCTTCACCGCCCCGATCTCGGTGATCATCGAGCCGGCCTCGGGCGACCCGCCGGTGGTCTCCAGGTCGACCACGCAGAAGGTCAGGTCGCGAAGGGGGCGACCCAGCTCGTCGAAGGAACGCTGGGCCTCCCACCGCTGGCGGGCGAGCGTCCGGGCTGGCACGGCCGCGTCGCCGGGGAGGCGGAGCGGCGCGGCGGTCATGTCGACGACGCTAGGACGGCGCGCCGACAGGCCGTCGGCACCACCGCTCGACACGCCGGGAGACGGCCGGCCCACCTCGCGAGCACGCGCGCCGGTCTCCCTGCGGTCGCCGCGCCCCGACTCCGTCGGATCGCCACGTCCTCGCTCGACTGTCGGTGGTCCCTGGAACCCTCAGGGACATGACGACGAGAATCGACTGCGACACCTGCCTGGTGCGTGGGCAGGCCTGTCACGACTGCGTGGTCACGGTGCTGCTCGGGCCGCCGCCGGAGCTGACCCTGGCCGAGGACGAGTGCCGGGCGCTCGACACCCTGGCCGCCGGTGGCCTGGTGCCGCCGTTGCGGCTGGTGACCGCCGTCGACCCACCGGCCATCGAGTCCGCATGAGCGTGGCGGGCTCCTGTGGACGGAGTGTGACAGATGGGGCTGGTGTGACTCATGTGACACCCGCTGGCGCCCGGTCACGAAAATGTCACGACAGCCTGGTTGAAAGTTTGGCGGACCCCTTCGGGTGTGGTTAGTGTGACCGCTCAGATGCCCGTGCCGATGGACCAGTCCGGTGTCCATGCGGGTGTCGCGCCGAGTCACCGCCGTTGCCGCTCGGGGTTGCGACGGAGAGCCGGGGAACCAACCCACCTGGGGTGAATCGCCGCCAAGGCGCAGGTGCACGAGAGTGCGCCGGCGAGGAGGCGGTGTAGGGCCTGTCGTGTCCGAACCCGTCAGCTCACCTGGTAGGCGTACGACAAGCAAGGGAGTCCTTCCGCTCGTGCTCAACGGCCGGAAAAGCCTCGTCACGCTCATTGCCACCTCCGCCGCCGCGGCCGTCACCTTCGTCGGGACGATCCCCAGCGGCACGGCAGAGGCCAAACCCACCATCCAGGACGTCCAGCATCGCGTGGACCGCCTGTACCACGCGGCCGAGCAGGCATCGGAGCGCTACAACGCGATCCGCGTCCAGCTCAAGCAGATGCGTGGCGATGTCGCGGCGCTGCGTGCCGACCAGACGCACCAGCAGAAGCAGACCGAGAAGGCGCGGCGACTGGTCGCCGACTCGATCGTGCGGCAGTACGAGGGCGACTCGCTGTCCGCCGTCGGGCAGGCCGTCGTCTCCAGCGACCCCAACGCCTTCGTGTCGCAGCTGACCACGATGTCCGCCTTCAACTCGATGCAGGCGGGGCAGTACTCCTCGTACCTGACCCAGGCGAAGGCGCTCACCATCCGCCAGAAGGCGACCCAGACGCAGCTCGCGAAGGTCGCCGAGCTCGAGCGGCAGGCCGCCCAGGACAAGGCGACGATCGACAAGAACCTCACCGCGGCCAAGAGCCTGCTCGGCAAGATGCAGGCCGCGGCCCGCGAGCGGATGCTGGCCGCCTCTCGCGACAGCACCCGCGTCGCGCCCTCCGACATCCCGGTCTCCGGCCGCGCGGCCGCCGCGGTGCACTACGCGATGGCTCAGGTCGGCAAGCCGTACGTCTACGGCGCGGCCGGCCCGAACTCCTTCGACTGCTCGGGCCTGACCATGGCCGCCTGGGGTGCCGCCGGCGTGGGCCTGCCGCACTCGTCGAGCGCGCAGTTCGGCTCCGGGACCCACATCTCGACCAGCCAGCTCCAGCCGGGCGACCTCGTCTTCTACTACCACCCGATCAGCCACGTCGGCATGTACATCGGCAACGGCATGATCGTGAACGCCGAGAACCCGTCGGCGGGGATCCGCGTCACCGGCCTGTACTCCATGCCGTACGTCGGCGCCGTCCGCCCTGGCTGACCCCGCGCCTCGAGCGCGTCGAGAGGCCGACCGCCCCCGCTGGGGGGTGGTCGGCCTCTCGCTGTTCCTGGTCGTGGTCGTCGTGGCCGTCGGGGTCGTCGTCTGGCGGACGCAGCACGACTCGACGTACCACGCACCGCTCGACGGCCGGCCGGTGCCGCACGTCGACCAGGCCGGCGCCACGTCGCTGCTGGACGACCTCCAGAGCGCCGTTCGTCGCGACGACGTGACCTCCGGGGCGTCGCTCGGTGCCACCCCCGAGTCGCGGGCCGCCCTCGGCGGCGTCGTCCGCAACGGGCGTGCCCTGCACGTCGCCGACTTCTCCCTTCGCTACGTCGCCGCCTCCGGTGCGGTCGCGCAGGACGGCTCCTGGGCGGCGGACGTCGCGACCACGTGGCGGTTCGCCGGCTTCGACGACCGGACCGAGCGTCTGGAGGTCCGGGTCCGGTTCGCGCGTGCCGGTGACCGGCTACGGATCGCCGGCATCGGCGGGGGAGACCACCGGACCCCGCTATGGCTCTCGGGTCCGCTGCAGGTCCGCAGATCCGCCGACACCATGGTCGTCGTCGACGGCTCGGCCGAGGAGGCGGCACGCCTTGCCGCCCTCGCCCGGCGCGCGGTCCCACAGGTGCAACGCGTCCTCCGGGGCTGGCGTGGCGGCCTGGTCGTGGAGGTGCCCGCCTCGCAGGCCGACCTCGACGCCGCCCTCGGCGTCCATCCCGGCGCCTACGACGGCATCGCGGCCGTCACCACCACCGTCGACGGCTCGAGGTCGCGCCGCTCGCCGAGCCATGTCTTCATCAACCCGCAGGTGTTCGACCCGCTGCGTCCGCGCGGCGCCCAGGTCGTGCTCACCCACGAGGCGACGCACGTCGCCACGGACGCCGCCACCAGCGCCGCGCCGACCTGGCTGGTGGAGGGCTTCGCCGACTTCGTCGCCCTCAGCTCACAGCGGCTGCCGCTCACCACGACCGCGGCCCGGGTCATCGCCCTCGTGCACCGCAGCGGCGCCCCGCGCCACCTCCCCGACGCCCAGCAGTTCCAGGCCGGTGCGAAGGATCTCGAGGCGCGCTACGAGAGCGCGTGGCTCGCCTGCCGGCTGCTCGCCCGGGACGGTGGACCTGGCGCATTGGTGGGCTTCTACCGGGCGATGGATCGCGGTGGCGAGCTCCGCCCGGAGCTGCAACGTTGGTTCGGTCTGACCCCGGCCGCCTTCACCGAGCAGTGGCGGACCCTCCTGTCACACTTGCCGGCGTGAGCGAACGCCGCTGGTCCGTGGTCACGATCCTGGTCGCCACGGTCGCCTTCGTGCTCGTCGCGGCCTGGCGTATCCCGTGGCACCCGGTCCCCGGTGGCACCCCTCCCGCGGTGCCGGCGTCGCAGGTGTTCACCCCCGCGGAGATCGCTCGCGCCAACGCGTACACCGACCCGGCGCGCTACCTCGGCTGGGCCTCGCTCCTGGTCTCGCTGGCGGTGACGCTCGTGCTCGGGCTGACCCCGCTCGGCGCTCGCCTCGCGGGACGTCTGCGCGGCTGGTGGTGGGTGCGGGTCCTGCTCGCCGTGGCGGCGCTGGCCGTGGTCGGTCGCCTGGTGACCCTGCCCTTCGCGATCATCGGCCACCACCGGTCCGTCGCGTACGGCCTCAGCGACGAGGCGTGGGGTCCGTGGACCGTGGACCTCCTCAAGAGCCTGGTGCTCTCGATCGTGGTCTCGGGGCTGCTGCTCCTGGTGCTCGTCGGGTGTGCCCGTCGCTGGCCGCGCGCCTGGCCCGCGGTGGCCGGGACCGTCCTGGGCGCCCTGGTGATGGCCGGGTCGTTCGTCTACCCGGTGCTGGTCGAGCCGGCGTTCAACCACTTCACTTCGCTCGAGAACGGCCCCCTCCGGACCCAGATCCTGCATCTGGCAGATGAGGAGCACGTGCACCTCGACGACGTCCTCGTCGCCGACGCGTCACGCCGTACGACGACGCTCAACGCCTACGTGTCGGGGTACGGCAGCACCCGTCGGGTCGTGCTGTACGACAACGTGGTGCACGACCTGCCGCGCCCGGAGATCCTCTCGATCGTCGCCCACGAGCTCGGTCACGCCCACCACGACGACGTGCTCACCGGCTCGATCCTGGCGGCGCTGGGCACGACGTTGGGCATCGGTCTGCTGGGCCTGGTCGTCTCCGTCGTACGTCGCGGCCCGGGCGGCATGCGCGACCCGACGGTGGTACCCCTCGTGGTGGCCCTGGTGGCGATCGCGACGCTGCTCTCGAGCCCGGTCAACAACGGGCTGTCGCGGCTGATCGAGACGCGGGCCGACGTCGCGTCGCTCGAGGCGACCCGCGACCCGACCGCGTTCATCAGGATGCAGCGCGAGCTCGACCTGCACTCGCTCAGCGACGACCCGCCGGCGTGGTCGCACTTCTGGTTCGGCTCACACCCCACCACGCTGCAGCGGGTCGCGATCGCCGAGCAGCTCGGTCAGCGGATGGGCGTTCCGCAGCGCGCGGTGCCCGAGGGCTGAGCGCGACGCGCGACACGAGACCGAAAATGTCGATGGCCGCGGACCCCCCATGGATCCGCGGCCATCAGCGCGCCGGAACGAACTGGGGGGTCAGCAGCTGGTACCGCTTCCGGCGCTGGATGCGACCGTGTGGCAGGTGCTCTGGAACAGGCCGTTGAGGACCACACCACCGAACGCGTAGACAACGAGAGCGATCACCGCGGCGATGCCGGCGATGAGCAGGCCGTACTCGACGGCGGACGCACCGCGCTCGTCCATCCGGCTGAGCCGGGCGTGGAGCAGGATCCGCAGGTAGTCGAGCATCGGGAGGTCTCCTTGATCGCGCGCGCTGTGCTTCTGTCCACCAGTGTGGCGGCACCGGGCCCCGTGCCGGATCCGACGTTCGATCGAGATGGCCTGACCCGGATGGACTAGCCGGACGTGCTCAGCACGCAGGTGCGGCCTGACCGATCGACGGGTTCGGCACAGCGCGGAGCCCCGACACGCGGACGGGGCCGCGGACCTGGTTCAGGTCCGCGGCCCCGCCGGTTGTCGAGGACGACGTCAGCAGCTACCGCCGCCGGACGCGCCGACGCTGTTGCAGGTGGTCGAGAAGATGTTGTTGATGACGCCGCCGAACGCGAAGACGACGACGACGATCAGGGCCGCGATGCCGGCGATGAGCAGGCCGTACTCCACGGCCGACGCGCCCCGCTCGTCCAGGGCCGCCAGTCGGCCGTTCAGCATGATGCGCAAGTAGTCGAGCATGATGAATCCGTTCCCCCTATGAGTGTGCGTTGAAGAGTGCGTTGCACGCTTTCAAAGGACGACGGGGACAGGGAGACCGGGTGACGCCACTTCGTGGCAAAGCCGCCAAGATGACTCACGCCGACCAGAGCTGCTAGTCAGCCGGAATCGGCGCACCCGGGGTATTTCTTTACCAAGGTAAATGACGAAGGCCGCGGACCCGTTCGGGACCGCGGCCTTCGGGTAGGTGCTGAGGTCAGCAGCTGCCGGTGCCGCCGGCGCTGGCGCCGACGCTCTTGCAGGTGTTCGAGAAGACGTTCTTCAGAACGCCACCGAAGGCGAACACGACCACGACGATGAGGGCGGCGATGCCGGCGATCAGCAGGCCGTACTCGACCGCGGACGCACCGCGCTCGTCCATCTTCGCCAGGCGGGCGTTCAGCATGATGCGGAGGTAGTCCAGCATTTCGTTCTCCTACAGATTGTTGACGTTGGCGCTTGAGAGCCGAGAAGGCCGGAGGCCTCCGTACTCAATGATGGCCTTTATCGGCCGATCGCGGATCGAGTTTTCGGTCGAAGCCGCCTAGTCACTCAGGACCATTTGGGGCACTGCAGAAGGAGGAAATCGTCGAATTCGCTGACAACGACCGCCGAGATGTGCTGTCAGGTGGACGGGCGTTGTACGGCGGAGAGCAGGCCGATCCGCATGGCCGTGACCAGGGCCTGCGCGCGGTTCTGCGCACCGAGCTTCTGGTAGATGCGGGCGATGTGCGACTTCACCGTGGACTCGCTCATGTACAGCTGCTGGCCGATCGCCGCGGCGTTGGCGCCGTCGGCCAGGAGCAGCAGGACGTCGTGCTCGCGCGTCGAGAGCCGCGTCGACTCCGCGCTCATCCGGCGCATCATCGCGCCGGCCAGGCCGGTGCACATGAACGACCGCGGCGAGACCGCAGCGTGCCGGGCCGCGCGCACCACCTCGGTGGAGGGGGCGTCCTTGCCGACGAACGCCGATGCGCCGGCCTCCATGGCCGCGAAGATCTGGTCGTCGCCGGAGTGCATGGTGACCACGACCAGGCCGATGGTCTCGTCGCGCTGGCGCACCTGGCGGATGATGTCGAGTCCGGTGCCGTCCTGCAGCTGGAGGTCGGTGACGATCACGTCCGGCCGGTCGTCGCCGTACATCGCGACGGCCTCGGCCACGGTGCCGACCGAGCCGACGACCTCGGTGCCGTCCTCGCGGGCGAACGCGCCGACCAGGCCCTCCCGGACGAGTTCGTGGTCGTCGACGATCAGAACGCGGAGGGGAGTCGTCAAGGTGGTCATGCGCGTTCCTCGGGTCGTCTCGGACTCATGCGAGCAGGGTGTCGGGTTCCACGGGCGCCTCTTGCGGCGACACGCCGGAAGAGGTGTCCAGACGTACCGACACCACGGTGCCGTGCGGGGTGTTGTCCGAGACGGTGAGCGCTCCTGACACCAGCGCCGCGCGCTCGCGCATGATCTCGAGCCCGTGCGAGTCGTGGCGACGCGCGCCGAGTCCGCGGCCGTTGTCGGCGATGACGATCTCGGCGGACGGCGGAGCCACCGAGCACTGGACGTTGATGGAGGTCGCACCCGAGTGGCGTACGGCGTTGGTCATCGCCTCCTGGGCGATGCGCAGCAGCTCGCTCTCGATCTCGGGTCGCAGCCGGGTCGTCTGCTCGTCGAGGGTGACGTGGATCGGGATGCCGCTGCTGGCGCTCAGGTGTCGGGCCAGGGAGCCGATCGCGGTGCCGAGGGAGTCGCTCTCGCCGATCTCGGTGCGCAGCGTCTGGACCGAGCGGCGTACCTCGCCCACGACCATCGTCAGCCGCTCGCGCAGCATCGTCAGCTGGCGCGCACGCGTGGAGCCCTCGGGCTCCTGGTCGACGAGGGTGTCGACGAAGTAGCCGAGCGACGCCATCTCCTGGGCCACCCCGTCGTGCATCTCGCGGGCGAGCCGGCGGCGCTCCTCGACGGTCGCGGAGTCGCGGAAGGCGAGGAACAGCACCGCGGTGTCGAGCCGCACGGTCGCGGGGCTCAGGTGCCGGTCGAGCGCGGACAGCCGGCGGGGCAGGTCCATGGCCTGCGGGTCGAGGCCCGGGGCGAGCACCCCCGAGACCACGGCCGCGACGCCACCGCCGCTGTTGAGGGGGAAGGCGAAGCTGTGCCCGGAGATTCGGACGTTGCCGGTCATCAGGCTGTACTGCGCCAGCTCCTCGCTGACGGCGAGTTCGGGCGTGGCCAGCCCGGAGTCGCCCACGAGGGGCGTCAGCACCTCACCGCGCGGGATGTGGACGGTCAGGGCGCTGACGGGCAGCTCGTCGCGCACGGCGCTGGCGATCTGACCCCCGAGCGCGACCGGGTCCAGGCCCGAGCTCAGCCGGCCGGACAGCGTGATCAGCTCGCGGATCAGCGTCTGGGCGTCGCGATAGGCCCGCTGCGGGTCGTTCACCTGCAGGAAGGTCCTACGCAGGAACGCCGCGATGAGCCCGAGCCCGAGCCCGGTGACCGCCCACGTGAACGCGGCACTGCCCTGGTCCTGGTTGAGGCTCGAGGTGGTGAGCACCACCACGACGTACGCCGTCAGCTCGGCCGACAGCGACAGCACGACGCCCCGGACCCCGCGGCTGAGGCCGGCGGTGAACGGCGGGACGGCGATCGCGCCGAGGATGGCGGTCGTCGAGTGCGACGACAGGCCGGCGACCGACCCCACCATCAGCGCGTCCACGACCAGGATCAGCGTGGCCGGGAGCCCGAGCAGCTCCGCGGCCGTGACGGCCGCCCAGATCGCGGCGGTCGCCAGCAGGGCGAGGAGCAGCAGCTGGTTGTTCTTGACGATCAGCGGCATGACCAGGCTCAGGAGCGCGAACGTCCGCGCCCCGACGGCGAGCCAGGTGTGCTGCCGGCCAGCACTGCCCCAGATCATCGGACGAAGGTCACCCCGCCCCTGAGAACGAGTCCATGATGTGGATGACGGCCGGGCCCATGACCGCGATGAACAGGCACGGGAGGATGCAGAAGATCAGGGGCACGGTGATCTTCACCGGCACCTTCTGGGCCTGCTCCTCCGCACGCTGACGCCGCTTCATCCGGATCTCCGAGGACTGGATGCGCAGCACGTTGGCGATCGGGATGCCGAAGCTGTCGGCCTGGACCATCGCGGTCACGAAGCTCTTCACGTCGTCGACCTCGGTCCGCTCGGCCAGGCCGCGCAGGGCGTCGGCTCGGCCCTGGCCGATCTGCATCTCGCGGAGCACGCGCGAGAACTCGTCGGCGAGCGGGCCCTCGGTGTTGCGGGCCACCTGCTGGACGGCCGCGTCGAAGGCGAGCCCGGACTCCACGCTGATGGTCATCAGGTCGATCGCGTCGGGCAGGTCACGCTGCATCCGCTTCGAGCGGTCGTAGACCTTCTGGTAGAGGTACAGGTTCGGACCGAGCCAGCCGACCGCGGTCGCGCCGGCCACCACGACGATCCGCACGGTCAGGCTCGTCCCCAGCACGGCGGTGAACGCCACCGAGGTCAGGAACAGCACGATCGCGCCGATCACCTTGCCGGCCTGGACCCGCTCCACGGTCCAGCTGGCCGGGTTGCCCGCGACGTCGAGCCGCTTGCGGATGCGCTCCGGGGCGTCGCTGCCGGAGAACCGGCGGGCGATCTTGGAGGCGCGCTGCTGCAGCGGCGACATGATGCGGTCGGCGAACGACTCGTCGTACTCCTTGATGAGCTCGGTCGGGGCGTTCGTCAGCGCCTGCACCAGGGCGACCGAGCGGTCCACGCCGGTGACCGACTGACCGCCCGCGGTGGTCCCGACCGCAGCCGAGATCAGCACGATCGCGAGGAGAACGAGCGCGGCGCCGAGAATCAGCAGCAGAGTCATCTCACACCTCGACCTTGACGATGCGGGACATCCAGAAGATACCCACGGAGAGGATCATTGCACCACCGAGCAGCATGGCGATGCCCATCGGACGCGTGAACAGGACCATGACGTAGCTCCGGTTCGCGAGCACCAGGTACAGCAGGAACGCCGGGGGCAGGCCGCCGAGCACCATCGCGGAGAGCTTGCCCTCCGCCGCGAGGGCGGCGACCTGGCGCCGGATGTACTCCCGCTCGCGCATCGTGGCGGCCACCGTGTTCAGCAGCTCGGCCAGGTTTCCACCGACCTGCCGCTGGATGTTGATCGCCATCACGACCCACTCGAAGTCCTTGCTCTGGAACCGGTCGGCGACACCCTGGAGAGCGGTCTCGAGCGACAGTCCGAGGCGAGTCTCGACCAGCACCTTGCGGAACTCGCTGGAGATCGGCTCGGTGCCCTCGCGGACGATGGTGTCGACGGACTGGGCCAGCGAGAGACCGGCCGCGAGCGATCCCGACATCAGCTGCAGCGTGTCCGGGAGAGCGGCCTCGAACTTCTTCCGCCGACGCTTCCTGCGGAACCCGAGGTAGAACCACGGGCCGATCGCGCCGACCAGGATGAAGACGATCCCGATGATCAGATCACCCTTCCCCAGCAGCAGTCCGACCAGCGACACCAGCAGGAAGAAGCCGGCGTGGAACAGCAGCCACTCGGCCGGGCGCCACTTGCTGCCCGCACCCTCGAGGCGCGCAGCGATCTTCGACTCGAGGCCCTGGTTGCGCTTGAGCACGTTCGCCGCGGCGGTCTTCGCGGACTGCAGTGCGGAGTCCTCGGGATGGCTCTGCGTGGGCATCGGGGCGGCGCCAGGCATCCCGGCGGCTGCGCGCTGGGCATACTTCACCACCCGCTCCTCGGTGGAGAGCGTGCGCTCGCGAGGGACGGCCAGCACCAGCAGGAGGAGCACGCCCAGGCCGAGCGCGCCCAACCCGGCGTACATCAGCCAGCTCGTGTCCGCCGCCGAGCTGGCGAGGGGGAGGACCAGGGTGCTCATCGGGTCACCGCAGCCCGTCCATCGCGAACAGCATCGGGTCCACGTGCACGTTCGAGTGCTCCATCTTGTCCAGGAACTTCGGACGCAGCCCGGTCGAGCGCAGGTAGCCCTGGGCACGGCCTTCCTTGTCGAAGCCGGCGGAGTGGTCGTACACGAAGATGTCCTGCAGCGTGATGATGTCGCCCTCCATCCGCTCCACCTCGGTCAGGCTGGTGATCCGTCGCGAGCCGTCCTTGAAGCGGGTCTGGTGCACGATCAGGTCGACCGCGGACGCGACCTGCTCGCGGATGGCGCGCACCGGCAGATCCATGCCGGCCATCAGCACCATCGTCTCCATGCGCGCCAACGTGTCTCGGGGACCGTTGGAGTGCAGCGTGCAGATGGAGCCGTCGTGGCCGGTGTTCATGGCCTGGAGCATGTCGAGCGCGGAGGCGTCACGAACCTCACCGACGATGATGCGGTCGGGACGCATACGCAGGCTGTTCTTGACCAGGTCGCGGATCGTGACCATGCCGCGGCCCTCGATGTTGGCCGGGCGCGACTCGAGCCGGACCACGTGGTCCTGCTTGAGCTGGAGCTCCGCGGCGTCCTCGATGGTGACGATGCGCTCGTCCTCCGGGACGAAGGACGACAGCACGTTCAGCGTGGTCGTCTTGCCGGCACCGGTGCTGCCGGACACGATGATGTTCAGGCGACCGCGGACGCAGGCCTCGAGGAACTCGACCGCCTTCTCGCTGAGCGTTCCGAAGGCGATCAGGTCGTCGGAGGTCAGCGGGTCGGCCGCGAACTTGCGGATGGTCAGCGAGGACCCGTCGACCGCCAGCGGCGGGATCACGGCGTTCACACGGCTGCCGTCAGGCAGCCGCGCGTCGACCATCGGGCTCGACTCGTCGACGCGGCGGCCGATGCGGGAGACGATCTTGTCGATGGTGCGGCGGATGTGGGCCTCGTCGCTGAACTGGGCGTTGGCCTTCACCAGCTTGCCGCCCTTCTCCAGCCAGATGGAGTCGTGGGCGTTGACCATGACCTCGGAGACGTCCGTGTCGCGCAGGAAGGGCTCGATCGGGCCGTAGCCGAGGATGTCGTCGCTGATCTCCTGCGTGAGCCGGTTGCGGTCGGCGTTGCTGATCGGCCGGTCCTGCGAGCTCATCAGCTGTCCCAGGACGGCCCGGACCCGCTGGTCCAGCTCGGCCTGGTCCAGGTTCGCGTCGTACAGCTGCGGACCGAGCTGCTTGAGCAGCTCGGTGTGCACGTCCTGCTTCAGCTCCTCGAGGCGGTCGTGCTCGGCGCTGCCACGGCGGGCGATCCGGCTCGCCGACAGCGGTGCGGTGCGCGGACGTCCGCCGTCGTCGCCGTCGTCGCCGCCGCCACGGGGCGGAGCCGCAGGAGGTGTGTCCTGGGGCTCGGGGCCTCGCGGAGGCGGGGGAGGCGTCGGGTTCGCCCCGGCCTCGCTCTGCTTGCGGGCCGCGGCCAGTCGTTCGGCGAGACTGCTCACGATGTCACCTCTTGATCCGGAAGAGCTTGGCAAACCTGTCGTTCTCGGAGTCCGCCGCCAGCCCACGGCCCGAGTCCGCCACCCCCGCCGGCTCGCCGGCGATCAGGGTGGACAGGCTGCGGAACGCCGAGCTGGACGGGTGGTGCGGGCTGGCCGCGATGATCGGCGTGCCGGCGTTGGTGGCGGCGGCGATGTCGATCGACGTCGAGATCTGCGATGCGACGTTCATCCCGAGGATCGTCTCCACCTTCTCGGCGCCGATGCCGACGGCGTCGTCGGCTCGGTTCAGGAGGAGGTAGCGGTGACCGCGCCCGATGTTGAGCATCTCGAGCGTGTCGAGGGCGACCTTGACGTTCTTCAGGGTCGGGACGTCGAGCGTCGCCACGATGATGCACTCGTCGGTCTCGTCCAGCGCCGTCAGCGTCTGCTCGTCGAAGGCCGGCGCGGTGTCCACCACGACGTAGTCGTACATGGTGCGCAACGTGCGCAGGACCTTCGAGATCAGCAGCGGCGTGATGCGCTCGCGCACGTCGGGGTGGCTCGGGGCGGCCAGCACCTTCAGGGCGTCCTGGTAGCGGGTCAGCAGCGAGTTGAGCATCGGCGCGTCGAGATCCTCCTCGGACCCGATCGCGTGCTCGATCGTGTGCGACGGGAACAGCTGGAGCGTGATCGCGACGTCGCCGAAGGCCAGGTCGAAGTCGACCAGGCACACCTGGCGCGAGCCGTTGTCGGTCAGCGCCAGGGCGAGGTTGACCGCGACCGTGGTCTTGCCGACACCGCCCTTGGGTGAGAAGACCGAGATCACGTGACCGTTGTGCTTGGAGGCCTCGGGACCGCGGAGCGCCTGCGAGAACGTGTGCGCGCGGGAGACGGCCCCGGCGACCAGGTGCAGGTCGTCCATGGCGACGACCTCTCGCGCACCTGCCTGCATGGCCCGAGCGAGCAGCGCGGTGTCGAGGGCGGGTCTCACGAAGACGACGCTGGTGGCCGGCCGGGAGACCCGAAGGCTCTCGCAGACGGTCACGCCGTCGCCGAACGAGATGTTCGGCCCCAGCACCACGACGTACTCCTCGGGGTGCTGGGCCAGCCACGGCAGCAGTCGCTCGGTGGTGTCCACGGACTGGCAGCCCGGGGGCAGGGCACCGAGCAGCCGCCGGGCTGTCGTGCTGTCGGGATCGACGATGACGGGCATGTCAGCTCACTTGCCGAAGAGGGACTGGACCAAGGTGGACGTGCCCGGACCGGGACTGACCTTGCTGTCCGGGGTGAGCAGGCCGAAGGTGAGGTCGAGCGCCTTGGACGCCACGATCACCTTCTGTGCCTCCTTCTGGCTCACCGCGATCGTGAGGAGGGTCCGCGGCAGGGTCTCGGTGGTCTGGACGCCGCTCTCGTCGGTGGACGTCGAGGTCGTCGGCGGCTGCGGCGAACCGACGTTCAGCACGGTGACCTTGGGCAGCAGGAGCCGGGTCGTCTGGGCGTCGCCTCCCGCGGAGGCGCCGTTCGCCGTGTTCGTGAGCGTCCCGGTCACGAAGATGGCGACCGCCGAGCCGTTCTGGATGTTGCCTGCGACCCGGTCGGGGTCGGTCAGGTTGACCGAGATCGCGATCATGCCCTTGGGGATGACCAGCGAGGACGACGTCGCCGCGACCGTGTCGCCGAACTGGCTGGCGATGATCTGCTGGCCGGCGAAGATCGGCACCGAGGCGATCTTGCCCTTCAGCGCGGTCGTGGTGGTCTGGTACCCGCTGTTCAGCTGGTTCTGCGGAACGGGCTGCAGCGAGATCTTGCCCGAGGACAGAGCCTGGTCGTAGTTCTCACCGGCGGCGATGTCCTGCGTGGCCTTGAGGACGCTGACGTTGTCGAACTTGTCGTTCGCACGCTTGTCGGCGCCTTGGACGTAGAGGAAGACGAGTGCGGTGCCCATGACAGCAACGAACACGGCAAGAATGAGGAGCAGCCTGCGGCGATCCATGGCCGATTTACCTTTCGCTCGGACATCTGCCGTCCAGCGGATGGCGGGCTGGCAGTACGTGATGCGCGCGAACCGTGCTCGGACGGAGTGGATTTTCGCCCTGGTTGAGCCCGGAACTCGCGAGACAGATGGTAGGTGTGAGACCACTGCGCTCGTGGGAAAATGGCAAAATCCTGCGTCCGACGACGCGAGATCGTGACGCCGCGGCCGGCTGGCGTGACCGGGGAGCTCGGCCACGCGGGTGATGGCCGGTCGGCCGCCGAGCGCGGTGTGGCCGCTGCGGTGGCTGCCGGTGTGGAGCGACTCCCCTCCGGAGGAGTTGACGACGCTGTCTCCCCCTCCGCCCCCCGGAGGGGGTCCTCCCTACGTCGAGACGTCAACGACGTCCCGGGGCGCGGCAGCTAGGCGAACAGGGCCGCGATCTCGTCCTTGTGCTCGCGCACGACGACGTTGCGCCTGAGCTTCAGGCTGGGGGTGAGCTGACCGGCCTCCTCGGTCCAGTCATGGGGGAGCACCGCGAACCTGCGGATCGACTCCGCCCGGGACACCGCGGCGTTCGCCTCGTCGATGGCGTGCTGGACCTCGGCGAGCAGGTCGGGATCGTCGACGTGGGCCGAGATGTCGTCGGTCTTGTCGTGGGCGGCCGCCCAGTCGGGGAAGGCCTCGGGATCGATCGTCACCAGCGCGGCGATGAACGGCTGGCCGTCGCCCACCACCAGGCACTGGCTGACCAGGAAGTGGGCGCGCACCCGGTCCTCGAGCACGGAGGGAGCGACGTTCTTGCCCCCGGCGGTGACCAGGATCTCCTTCATCCGGCCGGTGATCCGGACGAATCCCTCCTCGTCGATCTCGCCGACGTCACCGGTGTGGAACCAGCCGTCGCGCCCCAGGACCTCCGCGGTGGCCCCGTCGTTCCCCCAGTAGCCGGCGAAGACCTGTGGTCCGCGGAAGAGCAGCTCGCCGTCCTCGGCGACGCGCACCTCGGTGCCGGGCAGGGGCTGGCCCACGGTTCCGATCTTCAGGGCGTCGGGGCGGTTCGCGGTGACGGCGGCGGTGGTCTCGGTGAGCCCGTATCCCTCGAGGACGGTCAGCCCGATCCCGCGGTAGAAGTGACCGAGCCGGTCGCCGAGCGGTGCACCTCCGGACACGACGTACCGGCAGCGGCCGCCGAGGGCCGCGCGCAGCCGGGCGTACACGAGGCGGGAGAACACGGCGTGCCGGGCGCGGACCGCCAGCGGGACCTTGCCCCGGTCGAGCGCGCGGGAGTAGGCGATCGCGGTCTCGGCCGCCCGGTCGAAGATGCCCCCGCGGCCCTCGGCGGTCGCGCGCTGCGACGCGGTGTTGAACACCTTCTCGAAGACTCGGGGTACGGCGAGCAGGAACGTCGGCTGGAACTCGGCGAGATCGGGCAGCAGCCGCTTGACGTCGCTGCTGTGGCCGAGCCGCACCCGGGCCTTCACGGCGCCGATCTGGATGATCCGGGCGAAGACGTGGGCGAGCGGCAGGAACAGCAGCGTCGAGGCGTCGTCGGCCTCGAACAGCTGGTGCAGCTCGGGGACCGCTACCCCGAGCTCGGCCATGAAGTTCCCGTGGGTGAGCTGGCAGCCCTTCGGACGGCCGGTCGTCCCGGAGGTGTAGATGACCGTCGCCAGGTCGAGCGGGGTGGCCCTGGTCCGCCGGTCCTCGAGAACGTCGTCGGAGATGTCCTCGCCCAGGCGGCTCAGGACCTCGACCCCGTTGTCCGCCAGCGACCACACGTGGTTCAGGTCGGTCAGGCGGGAGCGTCGCTCGGCGATCCTCGCGGTGTGCTCGGGGCCTTCCGCCATCACGGCCACGGCCCCGGAGTCGCCCAGGATCCACTCGATCTGGTCAGATGACGACGTCTCGTAGACCGGCACGGTCACGGCGCCGGCGAACCAGATCGCGTAGTCGACGAGCGTCCACTCGTAGCGGGTCTTGGAGATCAGGGCCACCCGGTCGCCGGCGCCGATGCCGGCCGCGACCAGACCCTTGGCGACCGACCGGACCTCGGCCAGGAACCGCGCGGCGGTCACCTCGCCCCACCCGTCGTCGGTACGGCGCGCGAAGACCACCGCGGCCGGGTCCTCCGCCGCGTTCGTCACCACGTCGTCGGTCAGGTTGCCGGTCGCCGGGATCTCGACGGTCAGCGGAGCGGAGAACTCACGCACGCTGCCTCCAACGCTCGCTCCGGGGTGGGTCAGGGGTCCGGGGGGAGGTTACCGCCGGGTGCCCCGAGGGCGATCCGATAGTCTCGCCGGGCCGGTGAGGCGGCGCCGCGGCGTGGCGCCGTACCGGTCTCCGACACCGAGCCTGAAGGGGTCACGATGGCCGACCAGACCACGTCGTCGATCGTCGTCGACGCCTCGCCCAGCGAGGTGATGGCGGTGATCGCGGACTTCCCGGCGTACCCCACCTGGGCCAAGGGCGTCACCACCGCCGACGTCCTCTCCGAGTTCCCGGACGGTCGCGCCGAGCAGGTCTTCTTCAAGCTCGACGTCTCGCCGATCAAGGACGAGTACACCCTCGCCTACGTCTGGTCCGGCGACGACCAGGTCACCTGGACCCTGGTCGAGGGCAAGATGCTGCGCGCGCTCGACGGGGCCTACGTGCTCGTCGACCGGGGCGACGGCACGACCGACGTGACCTACCGGCTCGCGCTCGATGTCTCCATCCCGCTGATCGGGATGCTCAAGCGCAAGGGCGAGAAGATCCTCATCGACACCGCGCTCAAGGGGCTGAAGAAGCGCGTCGAGTCGCTCGGCTGACCGGGCAGAGCTGACGGCGCTGGCTCGTGCGGATCCTCCTGTTCACCGGCAAGGGCGGCGTCGGCAAGTCGACCGTCGCGGCGGCCACGGCCGCGCTGGCGGCGGAGTCCGGACGGCGCACGTTGGTGCTGTCGACGGACGCCGCGCACTCCCTGGCCGACGCGTACGCCGTGAGCGTGGGCAACGAGCCGGAGCAGGTCGCGCCGAACCTGTTCGTGCACCAGGTCGACGCGCAGCGCCGGTTCGAGGAGTCCTGGGCCGAGATCCAGGGCTACCTGCTCTCGGTGCTCGAGGTCGCCGGAGTCGACCCCGTGGCCGCCGAGGAGCTGACCGTCATTCCCGGCGCGGAGGAGGTGCTCGCGCTCCTCGAGCTGCGGCTGCACGCGCTGTCGGACGACTGGGATGCCGTCGTGGTGGACTGCGCGCCCACCGCCGAGACGCTCCGGCTGCTGGCGCTTCCCGAGGCGCTGGGCTGGTACATGACCCGGGTCTTCCCGGTCGAGCGCCGGGTCGTGCGAGCGCTGAAGCCGATGCTGTCCCGGGCCGCGGGGGTGCCGATGCCGGAGGACGACGTGTTCGGTGCGGTCGAGCGGCTGCACGCCGAGCTCGACCAGGTGCGCGCCCTGCTCGCCGGTCCCGACTCCGGTGTGCGGCTCGTGCTGACCCCCGAGCAGGTCGTGCTCGCCGAGGCCCGACGGAGCTTCACGACGCTGTCGCTGTTCGGCTACCGCGTCGATGGAGTCGTCGCCAACCGCGTGTTCCCGGACACGGGGGGCGATGCCTGGCGCGCGGGCTGGGTGCGC
>Ga0207674_10001115_pt1 | contig 34877 bp, 29 predicted proteins | sample KBSCornC72_FD_184303 | JGI IMG/M metagenome (GOLD analysis project Ga0207674, IMG submission 184303) | Corn rhizosphere microbial communities from Kellogg Biological Station, Michigan, USA - KBS Corn C7-2 (SPAdes) (version 2) | ecosystem: Host-associated > Plants > Roots > Rhizosphere > Soil ...
AGGCCACTCCAGTTCACAGATTCGCTTCCCTGAGGGGGGTCAATTCTCGATGAGAATTAGGGGGCCAGTTTTGCATGAGAATTTTCAGAATCCGGACTGTAAATAATTAAGTTTGGTCGTTCTTTTGTGGGTACGAACTCCTTATAGCCTTCGCCTGGTGAGGTGTAAGTTCCATCCTTATTCGGATTTACCCACTGGACATCGCAATCGCGACCGTCACACTTGTAAAACCATCGTCGACCATCTTCGTCCACACGATTCAGCGGACTGTTTGATGTGTAAGAGTAGAGATTCCAAGTCTGCGGATCGCTTGCGTCCTGTCCAACAAGCGGTTCATCTGGAGACGTAAAACGCCCCTGCGTCGATGCATAATAACGAGCTTCGAAGTAATCCAGCCCGGTTTCAACATCCCGTTCTTTTTGAGTTAAGAACGGGTAATTCAACCCCGCGCACCCATCCGCACGAGACCCTTTTTGTCAAAGAACGGCAGCATTTAAGAGCAGCAGCAAAGGGTGAAAAGAAAGCCCGTAGGCCGAGCGTGGCCACCTTCCATTGAGTCCGCACACCGAGACAGTATTGGCTCAAAATATGGTTCGGATCTACTTCAACTAACAATATTTCAAGTTTGGTGGGTCTGGGTCTGGACGAACAATTGGCAACAAAGAGAACGCCAGTCACCGGTAAAATCGCCTGGTGGTCGTCCAATAACCGTTTTATCTTGTCAGTGGAGCCCATGAGATCCGCGCTTCCATTTGACCGCCAGCGGATTTTCCGCACAGTTTTGGTCGCACTTCAGTCGCGAATCAATCGCGCTTAGTTTCGCCCAAGCATTAAGAGTTTTAAGAAGACCGTCAGCAGTGGATCTTTACGGTTCACCCGAATCTTTGAGCCGAAGCCGCAATGCCTCCAACTTTCAAAGAGGGCGAAAAGCCAACTGAAGTTGGTCGATAAGGTAATAAAGCACCCTCATAAACTGAGCAGACAAGATAGAGCCCTCGCAACGCCACTGCCGCCGCCGTAAGCTCTTGCTAATCACCAACTGGGGCACTTTATGATTTCTCTAGAGATCGTAAAGCTTCCAGAGTTCTCCGCGAACCCTCCTGCCTGCTTCACTTGCGGCTTTATTTCCATGCTCCAGCCGCACCGAAAATAAAGTTGACGGCGGCCGCTATCAGTGGCTTATTGGAGGCCCGATTTGTCCAGTCTGTAACGATGCTCATACTTAGTCTTCGGCCTGATCTCTTCAATTTTTCCAAGTAGCTTCATTAGCGACGGCGGATAGTAACCTTCGGCCTTTGGATTCATCGGCGTGTAGTTGATCAGCAGGACGTGCTGATATTGCTCCCGCTGCTTATAGGTAACACACGTTTTCATCAACGCGTCTTTGAAGTCTTCGAGAAGAGGGTACTCTTGCCTTGCATCAACGAGATCTTTCGCTTCCATAAGTCGGCGTATCTCGAGAACGGCGGCGGGCTGGAGTTTCTTTTTTCTTAGTATGATTTGTTTACCGGTGTACGTCTCGTATTCAACCAAGCCGTTGTCCAAAACTCGAATGAAGAGTTGAGGAATCGTTGGCGAAATCATACCCCGCCCAAGTCGCCTGATCTCCAACAAGCTGCCTTCGGGTTGCGACTGCGAAGAGTTCTCGCAAAAACGTGCAGGAGTTTGACCGGTTACACCAGCGACAAACAAAGAAAGCACAGAAAGAACCCCAAGAACTGGAAATGCGTGGCTTGCTCTTGTTCTAGACATGACATTCTCCATTTGCCGTCACTAATTACTGTTGGAAGTTCTTTTTAGCCTCAGCTTCAGCCGCTTTCGCTGTCTCGTCAACCCCTTTTTGACCGTGATCACCTTTGTGGGGATCCCTGCCCATGTTGCTTAAGTACACGTGAGCCCTAAGCTCGTGGTACATCGTCGCAACGATTTCGACGTCCGATTGTTCATTCCAGACGTGGACTTCGATATTTTTACTGCCCCCGTACGACTGACCCACTTCCGGATTCGTCGGTACCGGGAACAACGTCCTGCCGTAGGTCGGAGTATCATCGGGTTGCGGTCCCAGCGTAAAGGGAGTTACCTCTCCCTTAAAATGCTCGGAGGCATCCTCCAAAACAATCTTTCCTCCCTCCCGAAAGGCGGTCAATTCCGTAATTTTCACGCCACCCTTCTCCAAACTGACCATTGCCGTTCCGCTTCGGTCATTGGCAATGGTTTGCACAGCCGTGAAATTGCCGGAATCACTCTTATAGTCTTTATCGACCTGAACGTAGAACGTTCCTTTCCGATAGCCGTTCTTTCCATCTCCGACAAAGAAGTGGGTATGGCTCCGGTCGCCTTTCGTTAGGCCTTTTTGGAATAGCTCATACTTCTTCTTCGCCTCCTCTTCGGACTTGGCATCAAGGGCAAGATCCTCTCCATTTCCGTCGGTAAACCTCAGCGGATTGTTCTTGGTATACGAATACAAATTCAGTCGTTGAGGATCTATGAGCCTCTCCAAAGTCGTGAAGATCGGATCAGTTGACGTGAAGCGACCCATCGTCGATCCGTAGTATCTTGCCCCGAAGTAGTCGAGTCCCGTTTCGTTATCCCGTTCTTTGAGGGTTAAGAACGGGTAGTTACTCCCCGCGCACCCACCCGCACGAGAGCGTTTTGTCAAAGAACAGCAGCGGTTTAAGAGCAGCTAAAGAGAAAGACAGCGATTAGAGCAACGCAAAGGTGACGACGAAAGTTGCTCAGTGAAGGAAAAGCAGATGGCCGCTATCGCCTCGTTGCCACGCAAAGAACAGCAGTAGCTGTTCGCGGTGGTGAAGCTTCATCACCCAACATGCCGCTGGAGAAAGGACCGAAGCGCGATGAAGTTTCAATGTCCCTACGGCTGGAAGTCTGTTGCGAAGGTGGGCAACAACTTCACCTGGGAAAGCTCCACCGTCAACATCTGCGACGGTATCTGTGACTCTTGCGATCGCTGCGGCATTGAGACCTGCGAGTTCTATGACATCTCACCCGAAGCCACCAAACGCTTTCTTCTGGCCAATGCTCGTGAGCACTCCCTCGAACATCTGCTCGCCCCAAGCAATTAAAGAACTTCTATCCACACCACATTCGATTTGAGTGGGCCGTTCTCTTTGCCAAAGAATGGTTTTAGCGCAACATCCGCAATCGAGACCGGACAACTATATTCAACCCATATGCTGTATTTTCCGGGTCTCACCATATTTAATGTCCCAATTGACGACCTATAATAAGTCCCAAGAAAGTGGTCGGGAAGCAATTTAACAAAGGCGCTTGTATCTTTAGTGTCTGGAACACGGGTCTGAGCTTCAGGGAAGAATTGTGTCGGCACATCCTTTCCCTTTGCGTCTTGGTGGTACAGCATGAAGCTGCCACGAAACCCAAACTCAAGTGTGCCATAGACAAATATATCTTTGACACCGTCGGTATTGGTTAGCTTCACTTCAAGGTCGATATCATCACTCCGCTTGTAGGTCCGTTTATCGGCGGCGAGGGACACTTCCAAATTAGCCGCCTTCTGCTCAACGGCAACGCTCTGCGGTAGCTCTTGAGTCCGCGCAGCTTGACTCGCAAAACTGACAACAGCTCCAAAAGCGAGTCCGAGAATCAGCAATATTTTCATTGGTTTTTGTTCCTCCACTCACTTACGAGGCTTCATGGTGGAAAAGATCTTCTCTCTAGTTTTAGGTGTGCTTTTATCTTTCCATCCCCGTTGATACAGGTGACCGCTTCTGGCATCGTCTTCATAAGTCTTCATTGTGCTGGCATCAAATGTGCCTATGTTTTTCATCACGTCAACAGTAAATTGGCTGGCCTCCATTTCCATGGGAATCGCGGTCTCTGGGCTAAAATCAATGCCTCTTCTAAATTGTTCCGCATGACGTGAATCGTGGATCATTCCCGATGCAAGATTGTCGATATTGGGATTTTCAGCCATCGTTTGTTTCATTTCATAGGTACTACCATTCATCCCTCCAGTCGTCCGAGTCAAAACAGAAACGCCTTTCATGCTACCGATGGACTGTATCTGTTCCTTCGTTAGTTTATCGGCACCCGCGTTGATCTTGTCGAAGGCTTTCTGAAGATTGCCTTGGATCCTTTTGAGAGCATCTGGATCCTTCTTCAGGATGGAATCATCGATATGAACCTTGATCTTCTTACCCAGAAGTTCAGCTTCATACTCGTACAATCCATCGGGATCGACGTATTTCAGCGGGTTGTTCAAGCCATAAGCATAGTGGTTCCAATGCTGAGGTTGCTCGATGTAATCTCTAAATAGCGCATTGGCTTCCCTGGGATCTTCAGTTTCCTGCCGCTCTAAGTTGATGTCGTAAGGATCGGCCCCCGTGAACCGTCCTTGTATACTGGCGTAGTACCGTTCGCCAAAGTAATCGAGGCCGGTTTCAATATCCCGTTCTTTGAGGGTGAACTGCTGGCGGACGGCGTCGCCGCCGCCGTAGCCTTGAGCGTTTGTGCGGAGGGCGATGCCGGAGCCTAGCTCTTCGCCGAAGGGTAGGTAGTCGTGGCGTTTCATGCTCGCCAGATTACCCGACTGGTCAAAGATCATTCGCGGCGTCCCGAGTTGGTCCGACACCAGCCACTGTGGACCAGCTGGCGTCGTACTACCGCCGCCTCCTGGTACATCAGTCGAGTAGCTCGCTCCAGCTTGTAGCGTGCCGTTGTTACTGTTGCCTGATGAATCGTTCGGACTTTGACTGTCAAATTTCCAGAGTCCTTTCGTGCTGCCTGTCCCCGTCAAGTGCTGCGCGGGTGTGAAGCTGCTCGTATAAATAGCGGCATTCGAAATTCTCAACTCATCAATCAAGCCGGCGAAATACTGATAACTCCCCGTCGTATCTCGGCCGATCGCCACGTTCGCAGTGCCGGTCGCCGGTGCGTATGTGTTAGCGGTACTCGCATCTAAAACTCCGTCCACATACAGTCGATATTGGCTCCCATCAAATACTCCGGCCACATGGTGCCAGGCATTCAGTGTTAGAGTCGTGTTGCCAAATATGGAGTTGTAGGCCGTGCCAGTGTGGAGGATGTCCATTCGCAGCTTGCCATTATTAACTCCCAGCTGGTAACCGCCTCCACTAGCGTTGTAGCGGCTCATAATCTGCGCACTGGACATCGAGGAGCTCGGTTTGATCCACGCTTCCAGCGTCAAAGAACCTGTGATGTTCAAGCTAGCGCTGTTCGGTACTGAGACGTAATCGGCGGAGCCATTCACGGCCAGCGAGCAGTTACCGCAGGCGGGCGTGGCAGAAATCAGCATCTGTCCATTGCGATACCCATACTCTTTCTGCGGACTGTTCGCCGTCCCACTTGCTGCATACTCAGCCAGCAACTCTCCCTCGAAACCGTAGACTTGCCAAGTCTCGACGCCGTCCACCTTGCGCTTGATCCGCTTTCCATCCGCGTCATATGTGTAGAGTTGCGCCTGGTTGTTGCCGCCCCAGGCCGAGGTGATCCGGTTCTCTCCATCGTAGGTGCGATTTCCCGACCCCGTGTAAGTGTCATTAGTTAGATTACCGGCGTCGTCATACGACATCACCCCCGTTTGCCCAACCGGCACGTCTAACTGATTGGTCGCGGTGTTTGCATTGAACGGCTTGTTGTTGATACCGCTGCCGTAGGTGCGCGTGTGTGGATCACCAGCATCCTGGGTATTGTCGATAGTGCGATTACCATATTGGTCATACTTGAACCACTGCCGCCACTGCTCCGTTCCCGCCTCAAGCGATTCACGTACGGTTTGCAATCGATTCAAAACGTCGTAATCGTAGACCTGATAACGCATCGAATAGTTTGTCGTCGGCAGCGTTTCATTGTTAGGAATGTAAACTTCCTGCCGCTGCAGATTCCCATTGTTATCAGTCATCGTGCTCGTGCTGTTATTGCCCCCGCACATTCCCCAACACTGATTGCTGTAGAAGTTGATGATAGCGCCGCGATTCCACGTCGTATCAGTGGGCCCGGTGTAGCTAGTGCTCTCGCGAATCTCCGACAATTGGCCGCGGCTGTTGTAGAAGAGTTTATTATAAACCGGGACGGAGGTCCCGAACTTTTCTTTGGTGAGTCCACCAAAGGGTGAGTAGGTTGCTTCCGTCGAGTAGTTGCGATTAGCAATCCCATCACCGAGCGAACCTGTAAAGCTCAAAATTCTGCCAGCCGCGTCGTAGGTGTAATCGACAGAATGCCCTGAAGGATATCCCTGGTGTTTGACTGCCCCACGCAGATCATATGTTCGCGTCGTGGTGAAGGACGTTCCCCACGCTCCACTGACATAGAACTGTTGCCTTTGTGTCGTTGGTCTGCCTAGAACATCATAGCCATCGATCGTCATCAACGAGCCGGCGGCGGTTTGCGACTGATAGAGGCGGCCTTTACCATTGGTAGCGCTGTCGTATACACGTGTTACCGGTAATGTTCCGGCCGGATCACTGCTGTAAGTGACGGACACGTTTCGGCCCAGTTCGTCATATCCATAGGTGGCGACGACACCACGAGCATCTGTCTTCTGCGTCAGATTACCCGCGTTGTCGTATTGATAGCCGATCGACCAATCAGCGTTTGGGGTGATCGTATCGGGTAGGTAAAGGGTGCTTTTTGCTTTCTGCTCAGGATTCTTTGCTCGGATCAGCCGCTTCAACGAGTCGTACATAAAGTACCGCTTCTGGCTTCCCTGCGTGACTGAGACAAGATCGTCAAGCACGTCGTACTCATAAGTCGTTTGGTAGTTCAAATGCGGATTAGAGCCGGGATCCTCATAAACCTCTTTCAACCTGCCCAGCGCATCGGTGACGCTCATTCTCGATTTTCCCAGTTGGTCGCTGACCGTGACTGTGTTTCCGCTGTAACTGCTTGTGACAGTGCCGCCGTCCGGCGTCTTCACTTTTCCCACTCTACCGAGGGCGTCAGAATAGCTAGTGGTCCAAATAGGTTGTTCGCCCAGGTAAGGACGATACGGATTCGAGGTCTGCGATGCAGTACGCCAGATTCCAACATCTTGCAGCACCGTAAAAGGGATAACCTTTACCGCGATAAAGTTAGCTCCTCCTTCATACTGTCGGGTCTCGATGGTCCGTCCCAGTGGATCGTAAAGTGCCATACTTTTCAGCAAATTGTCGTTGTTCGAGTCGCGGTCACTAGAGGTAGTTATCGTTCGGCCGATATCGTCGTAAGCAATGGTAGTTTGATTCGTCAAAGCCGTTCCAACCGCACGTTGGACTTGAGTGGGACGATCTTACAATACAGGGAAGGCTGTTGACGTAGAAGATGCGAATGCGCTGGCCGCAATCAGTTGATCGTAGCCCACCTATCATCGGAAAACTGCGAGGAGGTGAAAATCTGGGAATCGGGAATTCGGAATTGGCTGAGAGAATTCTATCTCGAGGCGCGGCGGCGGAGGGCGGCGACGCGTGTAAGAGGCACGAGAGCGTCGCTGCTCCCTTCGGCGGGAACGTCGAAATTCGTCAGCTCTTCAGCGTGCGACTGGAGGTATTGAAAGAATCGTTCGAACTCGTGTTGCATTGCGTCCATCTTCTCGCGCATGTTCAGAATGATTTCGACTCCAGCGAGGTTTACCCCGAGATCACGTGTCAGGGAAAGAATAAGCTCCAGTCGTTCGAGATCAGGATCGGTGTAAAGCCTGGTGTTACCCTCCGAACGAGACGGTTTGAGAAGACCTTCGCGTTCGTACAGTCGCAGCGTTTGCGGATGAATGCCATATTGATCCGCAACTGCGCTGATCGTGTATGTCTTGGCTTTACGTGTCATGCCGCCCTTTACTCTAATCCCATCTCCACTCGAGGATTTCCTGTGTTCAGCTTCGAGTACTCACGCAGCAGCTCTTTCGTTTCTTCCGAGATCACTTTCGGCAAACTGACTTGTACTTCAACAAACTGATGTCCCTTTGCGCCCGGGTTGCGCAACGAAGGAGCGCCACGATCGCGAAGACGAAATTTTTGTCCTGACTGAGTTCCCGGCGGTACGCGCAATTGTGTTTTGCCGTCGACGGTCGGCACTTCAATCTTTGCACCCAAAGCTGCTTCCGGAACCGTGATCGGAACCGTCACATAAATGTTGTCGCCCTTGCGGGTGAAGTACTTGTGCGTCCCAACATTAGTGATGATGTGTAAATCGCCAGGCTGTGCGCCCATTCGTCCACCTTGTCCTTTTCCAGGAATGCGCACTCGCGAACCAGTCTCTACCCCGGCAGGAATTCTAACCTTCACCGTTTCGATCTTTGGCAATGTTCCTTTGCCTTTGCATAACGAACAAGGCGAACGCCGTCGACCCGTTCCACCGCAGTCGGTACATTCCTGCGCGAACCGCAGTCGACCTCCGGCTCGTTGTACCTGACCTGTGCCTTTACAAGTTGAGCAAACAACCACTGGTCCACCAATGTCGCCGGCGCCATTGCATCGTGAACATTGCTCGGAACGATTTACCGTGATGTTTGTAGTAAGACCCTTGATTGCCTCTTCGAAGGAAAGCGCCAGGGGCATTTCGATATCTGCGCCGCGTTGAGGCTGTGGCCGCGGAGGCTCTTTATCTTTTGCGGCGCCACCGCCGAATAGATCGGCGAAGATATCGCGAAAGCTGGTCCCACCGCCTCCGGCACTGCTGCTGGTTCCTGAAGATGAATTGCCCCAGTCGAACCCTGTAAAGTCAAACCCTGGAGAAGTTCGACCTCCACTCGATGGACCAGCCCCGCGAGCCGCGGCATCTGCAAGATTGTCAGAGTACTGACCAAACTTGTCGTAGACGCTGCGCTTCTTTGGATCAGAAAGCACATCGTGCGCTTCCGAAGTTAACTTGAAGCGTTCCTCAGCCGATTTGTCACCCGGATTCACATCAGGGTGATACTTCCGCGCCAGACGTCGATAAGCCTTCTTTATTTCATCCGGCTTGGCGTCGCGCTTGACACCGAGAATTTCGTAGTAGTCTTGCTTGGCCATTTATTATCGATTTCCAATTGGCAATTGCCGACTGATCGGCGCCTTAATCCAGCTAAACTCAAGGCTCGATTCAGGCACCAACCAATCGGCAACAGAAGATACGAATTGAAAATCTATTTGTTTTCGTCAACGTCGACGTATTCAGCGTCGATCACATTATCGTCGCCCGAACCGCTCGACGAAGAAGCTCCGGCTGCCGAAGCTTGATCACCCGACGCTTGTTCACCCGCAGGTGGCGCCTGTTGATAAAGAGCCTCAGCTAGTTTGTGCGAAGCGGTTTGCAGGTTATTGAACGCATCGTTGAGTTTCTCAACGCCACCTTCTGCTAAAGCTTTCTTAGCATCGGCAATGGCCGTTTCAACTTCGCCAGCTACAGCTCCGACCTTATCACGGTTGTCACTCAGCGTCTTCTCCATTTGATAGACAAGCCCATCGAGTCGATTACGTGCTTCGATCTCATCCCGCTTGCGTGCGTCGTCGGCTGAGTGCGATTCGGCATCTTTCATCATCCGATCGATTTCATCCTTGGACAATCCGGACGAAGCGGTAATAGTGATCTTCTGCTCACGACCTGTTCCCATGTCCTTGGCGGACACGTTAACAATACCGTTTGCGTCAAGATCGAAGGCCACTTCAACCTGTGGCATACCGCGCGGTGCCGGTGGAATTCCAACGAGATGGAACTTACCGAGCGTGCGATTGTCACTCGCCATCGGTCGCTCACCCTGAAGTACGTGAACCTCAACCGAAGTTTGGTTATCAGAAGCCGTCGAGAAGATCTCAGACTTTCTAGTCGGGATCGTAGTGTTGCGCTCGATTAACTTCGTGAACACACCACCGAGTGTTTCAATGCCTAGGCTTAGCGGTGTCACATCCAGCAACAGGATGTCGGTCTTTTCACCGGACAACACGCCTGCCTGAACAGCAGCACCAATAGCAACAACCTCGTCAGGATTCACACTCTTGTTTGGCTCTTTGCCAAACATTTCCTTGACGATCTCCTGGACCTTGGGGATTCGAGTTGAACCACCGACAAGTACTACTTCGTCGATTTTCTTTGCATCGAGTCCCGCATCCTTAAGAGCTTGCTCGACCGGTGACCTCAAGCGCGTGAGAAGCGGATCGACCAGTTGCTCAAACCTGGCTCGGGTCAGCTTCATCGCCAGATGCTTCGGACCTGACTGGTCAGCGGTTACGAAGGGGAGATTCACTTCTGTCTCCATCGTGCTGGACAACTCGATCTTTGCTTTCTCGGCAGCCTCTTTCAATCGTTGGAGGGCCATCTTGTCGTTGGAAAGATCGATACCCTGATCCTTCTTGAACTCTTCGATGATCCATTCGATCAGGCGCTCGTCGATATCATCACCACCAAGGTGTGTATCACCATTGGTCGATTTAACTTCGACAACACCTTCACCAACTTCAAGAATCGAGACGTCGAAAGTACCGCCACCGAAGTCGAATACTGCGATGGTTTCATCTTTCTTCTTATCGAGACCATAAGCCAGAGCGGCTGCGGTTGGTTCGTTAACGATTCGCATTACTTCGAGGCCGGCAATTTTTCCGGCGTCTTTAGTAGCCTGGCGTTGTGAATCGTTGAAATAAGCTGGAACGGTGATGACAGCCTTGTCGACCTTTTGTCCCAGGTAATCTTCAGCAGACTGTTTCATCTTCTGAAGAATGATTGCGGAAATTTCTGGCGGACTCCATTCCTTGCCACCGGCAAGCACGCGAACGTCGCCACTTCCTGCGCCTTGAACCTTATACGGGACCTGTTTGATTTCTTCGGTAACTTCGTTATAGCGACGTCCCATGAATCGCTTGATTGAATAAACGGTATTCTCCGGATTTGTAACCGCCTGGCGTTTCGCCACCTGTCCAACAAGCCGGCTTCCATCCTTTGTAAAAGCGACGACCGACGGAGTGGTGCGGCCACCTTCGGAGTTTGTGATAACGGTGGGTTCGCCTCCTTCCATGACGGCGACTACCGAGTTGGTGGTTCCTAAGTCAATTCCAATAATCTTACTCATCTTTTAATCTCCAAAGCCCTTCCCAGGGTAAGACATTCAGACCAGCTATTCAGACTAATAAGGGCCTAACGCCGCTGGCCTAAGAAGGCTCTTCCCATCCTCAACGACACCCTTAGTTGAACGCCTCGTCAATATAATACCTGAGTGTCTCATTGTCAACTTTTTGATTAAGCGTCGTAGCAAGGGGTCTGAAAGTAGTTTTTTCAGGCCGATAATCTAGGATTTGGTCAACAGAATGGCGGAGAAACTATGCGCCAATCCCCCAGAATCTGCGAGCCTTGTTACACAAACTCTTAATTTTGCTGAGCATCGAAGGCGATTACTACAGTACCGAGAGCGAAGCGACCGGATGGAACACTCAACGTCATAGCATGGATTTCTGCTATTCGTTCTGTTGAGTGTTCCATCCCGGTCGCTTCGCTCTCGGTACTGTACTGTCGAATTTTTACGGTCTTGTGCAGGGCCTTGGCCCGATTTTCTGGTTTCGGTCCTACGTGTTATCTGCGATCCTCGTTGAGCAACTTGGAGACAAAGAAGACGTAGTGACCGCCCGAAAGAACTGCGAGGGCGAAAACGGTGGTGTAAACGGTAGGAAGATAGTAGCCGGTGCCGTAGGGGATGCTCGCGGCGACCATAATCAGTGCAATTGCCACAATCTGGACGGTAGTATTCACCTTACCCAGCCAGGACGGGCGGAATCCTCTAAATCCGGTAACGATATTAATTGCTGCGGCTCCAACGAGAATGAACACGTCCCGGCTAATAACTGCCACCGTTACCCAAAATGGGACTGGCAGGTGAGGGGGTAATGGTTGAGGAAAAACAGCCTTCATCGACAAGACGATAAAGGACGTAACCAGCATTAATTTGTCGGCAATTGGGTCGAGTATTGTGCCCAGTTGAGATTTTTGGTTGAAGCGTCGGGCCAGTAAGCCATCCAAGCCATCGGTAATACCAGCCAACATGAAGACGATCAGCGCCAACACAAATCGCTGGTAGAAGAGCAACGACACGAACACGGGAATCAGCACCATCCTGAAAACGGTAAGCAGGTTCGGAACGGTGACAATGCGTGCAGACATTCAGGAGGTCTTAACGGAACTATGCAACTGTCGGGTTGAACTGACGCTGGAAGTGTGTGGGGATAAACCTACTGACATCTAAGTTCTAATAGCGAAACTTCTGGCGGACATCCGTAACGTATCGGCAAAACAACGGTGCCGAGTCCACGATTCACGTAAATCTGGGTACTTCCGAGACGTCCGAGGCCTTTCAACATTCGTTTTCGTCCACGGGCCTGGGCTCCCCTTTCCGGACGAATTGCCACCTGGCCCCCGTGCGTATGACCACTCAAAACGAGATCCACGTTGGCCCGAGCAGCTCTTCTTAAAATGATTGGGTTATGGGCGAGCAGGAGCTTCATTTCATCCTCCTGGGCACCGGCAAGTGCCAGTGAGAGGTCTTCGAGGCCAACCATCGTATCGTCTACCCCTGCGAGCCAGAAAGCTGAATTGCCTTTCTGAAAACGCATCCCCTGGTTTACCAAAACGGTAATGCCCTCAGCTCGGAAAAGATCCGTTATTAGTGCTGCGTCCGTCCAATGGTCATGATTTCCGAGAACGGCATAGACTCCGTACTTTGCTTCTAGTTTACCGAGCATTTCCGCGCATGGAGCGGCGTATTGGCGCTCTTTGGAGATATAGTCGCCCGTTAAGGCAATGATATCGGGTTGTAACCGATTCGCCGTTTCTACGGCGCGTTCAATCTGGGATCGGTCGGAAAAGGGTCCATGATGGACGTCTGAAAGCTGAACTACCCTGAAACCTTCGAATTCGCCTGGTAACCGTCGAACCGAAATTCGCTGGTGCTCAATTGTGAGCATGTAGGGCTCAGTTAGTGCGGCCCGGGCTACATGAGTCAGATTTAGCGCCAATGAGCGCAAAGGAGTGGAGGAACCTGGAGTGGGCGCACCATAAGGCGCGAGCCTTCCCCGCTGTTTCCATCTAATAGGAGTTGCCATATTTTGTAGTTATTTGACGGGTCACCTTGCCGGGGTGTCCGAATAGGCGGGCGCATTATAGTGACCGTCCCCGCCAGACGCAACGTAACAAACGAAAATACAACACCTCATAAGCCACATTCTGCCATCTATGTCATAATCCCGCCGACCCAAATTTCAAGCAAATGAAGCGCCAAAGCCTCGTTTTCGCCAGTAGTCTCATAACTCTTTTTTCCTGTGCGCCAGCTATCAAAGCAGCCACGGAATCTGAAGCATCGCCTTCGCACGGCCTCACGCCTTCTGTTTTGATCGGAATAGCCGCAATTCTCGCGGTCGGAAAGATCGGGGGAGAAATATTTGAACGTCTCCGTCAACCTGCAGTTCTCGGCGAATTGATAGCAGGCATCGTCGTTGGAAATCTGATTATCTTCGGCGTCTTTCAATTCGAGTCGCTCAAAACGGACGAAATCATTGCCGCGCTCGCGGAGCTTGGAGTCATCGTGCTCCTGTTTGAGGTCGGACTCGAATCAAATTTAAAAGAGATGATGGAGGTTGGTTGGTCCTCGTTACTCGTGGCTGTCCTGGGAGTGATCGCTCCATTCTTTTTGGGTTGGGCTGTTTCCGCTTATTTCATTCCCGAGGAACCGCAGCTCGGACATATCTTCATTGGTGCGACACTCTGTGCGACAAGCGTCGGGATCACTGCCCGTGTTTTTAAAGATCTCGGAAAACTATCGACTCGAGAAGCACGGATCATACTGGGAGCGGCAGTTATCGACGACGTTCTCGGACTGCTAATCCTTGCAATAGTTGCAGGAGCAATTAAGGCTGCGGGAACAGGCGCCGTCATATCGTTGACTGACATTGGCCTTATCGCACTTAAGTCGTTGGTATTCTTGATTGGTTCAATTGCACTCGGTCAATTCTTAATGCCGCGGCTCCTGCGACGAGCAGCACTACTTTCGAGCAGGGGCGTCCTGTTAACCCTCGCCTTATCGTTTTGTCTCTTTCTTTCATGGGCTGCCGCAAAGGTTGGACTTGCTCCAATCGTGGGTGCATTTGCAGCCGGTCTGATTCTGGACGAGGTTCATTATCAACCACGCGACGGACGAACAGAACGAGGGCTTCAGGAATTGCTACAACCGCTGAGTATGGTCCTGGTGCCGATATTTTTCGTTTTGATGGGATTAAAGGTCGATCTTCGAGTGTTCAGTCGCTTTGATTTACTCGGCTTCGCTCTAGTACTAACACTAGCAGCGATCGTGGGTAAACAGGTCTGTTCTCTCGGAGTGCTGGAGCGCGGAGTGAATCGATTGGCGATTGGACTGGGAATGATTCCGCGTGGTGAGGTTGGTCTGATCTTCGCGGGAATCGGGGCGACTTTGATGCTACCGAATGACTCTGGACGCATGGAACCGGTGATCGGTTCTGCGACATTCGGAGCGGTTGTGATTATGGTGATCATTACAACTCTAGTGACACCAATCGCGCTGAAATGGTCATTAGCCCGCAAAACACGGGCTCAAAAGTCCCCGGCAACCAAGGCACGCTAATTGTCTCACCCTCTTCTGCGAATCTCGCAGAAGGGAATGAAATCATGGTGACCAACAGAAAGCGGGCGGGCGGTAAGCGCGGTCAACAAATGGGCTTTGCCGGCCAGCCTGATCGAAACCGCGTTGAGATGAAAGAGACGCCGGCCTTACGCGGGAACCGAAAAGCCGCCAACAAGATGTTCGGCGACGTCTCGGATCAGCAAACCGGTAGTAATGTCGTGGCTCCGAGTACCAATTCTCCATCGACAGCGGGCATGAAGGAACCGCAACCCAACCAAAGCTCAGCTGAGGCTGTATTTAAGCGGCGGCTGGCTAAAAAGCGCGGAAAGTAGGGTTTTACTAACCCACACCCTTTGTGTTAGAAATTGATCTGGGCCGGGAGAACTTCCCAGACTCTCGGCCGAACTCGAGTTTGACCTTCCTCGAATACTTTTCCCGGTATCCTGCCGGGTCCTTTCTGGAGAAACTACCCCGACGTGAGTTTTAGACTTGTCCTCCTCTCGTGTGCATTAAGTATTGTCGCACTGTGCGTTTCGCCGGCGTCTGCTCAGCACTTCAGTAATCCGAACCTGAGTTCGACCCAAAGCGAACAGGACGCATTTGTCATTCGTCGAACTTCGACGGGTGATACTAGTTGTCGCGAAGCTACCGACGTCGAGCGAGCATCAATCAGTCAGCGTCGTAAAGATCAAAGTTTCGTTCTCATCTACGGTGGCGCTCCAACCCGACGCTCGCAATCTAAAGTTGAGGGGTTCGTTGAAAGCGCTTCTGGTTTGACTCTTCAGCCGTCTGCTGGTCTTCACATCGTTCTTCATGGGACCGCTCAATTGAACCAGAATCAACAGGCGAAGAATGCATTCATCCTAGCAGCTAATCGTTGGGAAGCGGTTATCTCGACGCCGATAACTGTTGTTCTTGATGTTGACTTTGGTCCAACATTTTTTGGCGCACCTTATGGCGACGCCGAACTCCTGGGCCAGGCAGCTTCGCCAATCTTTATCCGCCCTTATGAAGACGTTCGTGCTCGCCTCGTGGCCACTGCGTCCAATGCACTCGAACAACAACTCTACAACGCGCTACCGCAAGTGGCCTTGCCAGTAGAATTCAATGGCTCGACTTTAGATGTGACCAGCGTGCGACTCACCGTTCCCAACGCAAGGGCTCTGGGTCTTACCGGAAATGTCGTCGATCCAAATTCCGTCTCGTCAGAAAATGGTGACGCACAAATAGGTTTTAATTCAGCTGTCGCGTTCGACTTCACACCTGACGATGGTATTTCACCCAACCTTATTGACTTCGACTCTGTCGCAACTCACGAAATTGGACACGCGCTTGGGTTCTCATCAAGGTCAGGTGGCTCTACCTCTACACCTGTTACGACGATGGACATCTTTCGTTTGTCCAGTAGTGATGCAAATAACGACAGCTTTACCTCAGCCCGTCGAATCATGTCTAAAGGAGGCGATCAGGCGTTGTTTGGTAATCGCATGAGTACATTTGCGACCGTAAGCCTCGCCTTATCTACAGGGGGACCAAACCCGGCTCCAGGCGATGGCGACGGTAGACAGTCAAGCCATTGGAAAGATGATTCGCTGTCGTCACTTCAACCTTATATAGGAGTGATGGATCCGACTATTCATGAGGGATTGCGTCGATCGATTACTGAAAACGACATAAATGCACTGGACCTGTTTGGTTACTCCGTGGGACCGCCGGCTCCGGTCAGACCTAACAATGATGGCTTCGTCAACCCAATTATCCTCCAGAGCAATGCCGGGACATTCAACGGCAGTAACCTCAACGCAACTCGTGAGGTAGGCGAACCAGCGCACGTTGGTTTTCTCGGAGATAAGTCTGTTTGGTTTAGTTGGACCGCTACCATAAGTGGCCAGATAACAATCGATACGATTGGAAGTAATTTCAATACGACGCTAAGTGTTTACCTGGGCTCAACGGTCAATGCTCTTTCGAACGTCGCTCAGAACAACGACATCAATGAATTTGACAGTGACAGTCGCGTGCAGTTCGACATAGTGGCCGGGAACACTTATCGCATCGTGATTGATGGTTGGAACGGCGAGTCTGGCGATATCAGGTTGAATTGGAACGCGATGGGTGCCGTACCAACACCAACCCCAACCCCGGTCAATTTGCTGGATGATCCGCGGTCGTTTGTGCGTCAACAATATCTCGATTTTCTCGATCGCGAACCGGATCTAGACGGACTGAACTTTTGGACCAATGAGATCGCCTCGTGTGGAAACAATAAGGCGTGCATCGAAACTAAACGGGTGAATGTTTCAGCAGCATTTTTTCTCTCAACCGAGTTTCAACAAACGGGCTACCTGGTCGAGCGAGCATACTCAACGGCCTTTGGGAAGTCGGTTGGAGTTTCAAACTGGGGAGGCCTGCACTCGATCCCTGTTCCTCCTATTCAACTTGTGGATTTTCTCGCTGATAAGTCTTTGATTGGACGCGACGTAATCGTGGGCCAGGCCGGGTGGGAATCAGTACTTGAAAATAATAAGAGGGCCTTCTTTGAAGCTTTCGAAGCACGTGCTCGAACTAAGTCGACGCTCCCGGCTTCGCTGACACCTTCTCAGTACGTTGATCTTCTTCGCAACAACACCGGCTCATCGATCTCACCCGCGGAACGTAATCAACTGGTACACGACTTAACGGCAGGTCTCAAGACGCGCGGCGAAGTACTTCGCGCTGTCGCTGAAGATTCCGATTTTGAAACTTCTGAGTTCAACACCGCATTTGTGCTGATGCAATACTATGGCTACTTGCGTCGTGATCCGAACAGCTCACCTGATACGGACCACACAGGATTTGATTTCTGGTTATCTAAACTCAACCAGTTCAACGGCAATTTTGTGAACGCCGACATGGTTAAAGCGTTCCTGGATTCCTCAGAGTATCGCAGTCGGTTTGCACGGTAAGAATGGGGTCTTTGATCTTTGGTCTTTGGTCTTGGTCTCACCAAAGATCAAAGACAAAAGCCCCAAGTTCAAAGACTTACTTCTTTACTGGCTTCTGAAACAGCGTGTCAGGTATCTCCACGTTCCACTTAACATCCTTCACCGTTAAAACGATATCGCCGTTAGCGATGTTGTTTGAGACCATTTTGAATGGAATCATTACGCCATCAATCATCCGGTAATCACTGAAGGTCTCCCGTTGAGGTAACTCGATACCCGAAGTCTCGTTAGCAATAATCGAATCGCGTTGTAAAACAAGAAACGATTTAGTCGAAACGTAATCAGTAACGGGTGTACCTTTCTCACTTCGTCTTTCAACAACGTAAGCATCCTCACCGGCGACCTTCGTTATCCGCTTGACCGTGATCGTCTTGTAGTTCTTTTTCCAATTCAGGACATCATAAAAATCTGCGCCGGCCTTGATGTCCTGCAAACGCTTCCCGGAATAGACTTCCTCTGGTCCAAAACTAATCAGCTCACCTCCTGCGTTTCCATCAAAGTAGCTGACAACTGATCCGATTTTTTTACCAAGCGCAGTGAGCGTCAACTCGCTCGCAGTTTGATTTGGAGCACGCGCACTGATCTGACCGAAGGCCTGAACGCCCTGGTTTTCCATGTCGACCGCTACCGAGGTAAGCGACGATTTGTGTTTCATCAGGTTTGTTTCGCCACCGTACGCGTCGATCATCTTGCTAAGCAGTTCGTCAGTGCTGATAAGTCCGGAATTTTCAGCTGTAGCCGCGGAAGTAAGTCGGCGAAAGGTGAACCGTCCTTCAGGTTGATTGATAACAATACCGGAAACACCGCCGCTATTATCTCGATTGACTTCTACCCAATAAGCTTCCGGCAAACCCGGACTCCTAAGCTTGTCCTTTTCTTTCTCTTCTAATGGATAAGGAGGTTGACCAGGAACAACTAGTGAAACTTTTCCTTCTCGAACACCAATTTCGATCACTTGTTTTGAAGATTCACTCTCATAAGATCCCACATAAGCACTTAGAGCACCGACAGATGCGGTTGGGGTTTCCGCAGTGGTTGCGTTTGACCCCGCGTATTTTAGTAACACCACGTTTCCCTGGGGCTGTTCAAGGAATAATTCCGTCTGTCCTTCTTTGTCCTTAACCGCCCTGAACGTTGCGAAGAAGCCAGGAGGCGCCGGATCGGCAAGTTTGTAGCGACGGCCGCCCAGATTTTCCAACAGGTATGTTGGTTGACCGGGCACCGTTAGACTCAGCTTGTCGTCCTTCATTGCGACTTCAAAGTCAACATTGGCCTGGATCAGGTGATATCGCCCGACTTCGGCTTTGGCATCGCTTGGCGCGGTGGCAATGTCCTTCGGTTCGGTAACAGCGGGTTCTCCGACCAGGTTTTTCCAGATCGCGTTCATTGCAAAGCTACCGAGTGACGATGCTGTGACGTTCGTTAGTAGAACGAAGCCCAGGTTCTGATCTGGCATCATCGCAACCTGGGAGTTGAAACCATCAATGTTTCCACCGTGCTCAATGACCTTGTGTTTATTCCACTGCCGTAGAAACCAGCCCAGTCCGTAATCCACTGTGCCGCCAACATTTATTTGTTTAGAAACAAGCTGTTCGAAACCTTGCTGAGACACCAGTCGCTTACCCTCGATGGTCCCTCCGGCCAGCATGAAACGAATCCACTGTGCCATGTCTCGAGCACTGGAATTTATCGCTCCGGCAGGCGCCGCAGCGGTAATCTCCCTTTGAGGTAATCGTCGCGTTTGTTTAGTAGCCGGGTTGTATTCGTAGCCAAAAGAAAAGTCTCGTGCCTTTTGCATCGCGACGACGGTCGTATCGCTACCTCGCATCCCCAGCGGCTTGAAGATCCTGGTGGCAATTAGCTTGTCCCAGGTCGAATGTTGAGCTTGAGCGACCGCTTCGCCGGCTGCGGTATACATAACATTTTGATATTGGAACTTTTCGCCCAGTTTTGCGGTTGGTTTCGCCATCGCCGCAACTTCAATGAGTTCGGCCCGGTTCAGCACTCCAGTCACCATGGCAATATCGGTCCGATTAAGTCCTGAGCGATGTGAGAGGAGGTCCCGGATCGTGATTTTTGCATCAGCATCTGCATCACGAAGCTTGAAGTAAGGAAGGAATTTTTTAGGCGAGTCGTCGAGCGATAGTTTATGTTCATCGACACTCATGACCGCAATCATCGACGTAAATGCTTTTGACGCGGAACCGATTGCGAAGAGAGTGTCGGGCGTGACAGGCAATTTCTTTTCGAAGTCTTTAACGCCAAGGCCTTTCATGTAAATCACTCGATCATCTTTGACGATAACCAGCGAAACTCCCGGGATTCCCAATTCCTGCCGTTTTTGATCGATTGCCTTCTCAATAGCCGCCAGACCTTCAGCGTAGTTGTTGGTAGCCGCTACAGCTGTAGTTTGAACCGCTTTATGCTGTGCATTCACCGGTGCTGCAAAAGGCGCCAGGATAAGAATTAGGGACAGGAGCGCCATTGAGAGTTGGCGAGAAAGTTTGTACGACTTAAGCATGCTAAGTTCTCCGATTGGTGCGGTCATGAAGTCTGAAGTAATACGCGAAAGACCTCGCCAGGTTTTTGCAGTCTTCGAGCGGCAAACGATTAGTAGGGTAGTGTAAACCGAGGCCGCCTTGCACAAGAAGTCGAATTTGGCCGAACTCCCACCACCAGTACACTGTCCAAACTCGTATGATTTTGTCAGTTTTTTATTCGTGTTCGTTCGTTTCATTTCGTGGATCAGCTGTAATTGCGAGAAAGCGATTCACCAAATCACACGAAATGACACCGGAAACAGAAAGAAAAAAAGGGCGCCACCCGAGTGACGCCCTGCCAACTCTTTGCCAGTAATTGAAACCTACTCGACGACCCAAGTCTCGCCGCTGTTGAGGAGTTTCTCGAGACTGCCAGGTCCTGACTTGGCAATCGCCGCGTCGATCTGATTAACCATCATATCCTCGTAGGTTGCCCGCTCCACCGCGCGAAAGATACCAACGGGCTGCGGAAAATCAGGCTGTTCCATGCGTGCCAGCATGAACGCCACCGATGGGTCATTCAGATAAATATCGTGTACGAGCAAATCGTTCTCAGTGAGTCCGTTTTCGCCGAGTGTGACGACTTCCGGATGAGCACCATTCATCCGAATTCCTTTATTACGGTCTTTACCGAATACCATCGGCTTGCCGTGCTCGAGATAGAGAACGCGATCTGAGCGGACTGATCGTTCTGTGAAGTACTCGAATGCATGGTCGTTGAAGATGTTGCAGTTCTGGTAGACCTCGATGAACGAGATGCCTTTATGCTTAGCGGCAGCTTCGACTATTCCGCCGAGATGTTTGACGTCGATATCGATGGAGCGGGCTACAAATGTCGATTCACTCGCGATCGCGAGCGAGAGTGGGTTGACCGGATAGTCGATTGTCCCTGCTGGTGTCGATTTCGTTTTCTTACCAAACTCTGAAGTCGGACTGTATTGACCCTTCGTCAAACCGTAAATCCGGTTGTTGAAGAGTATGTAGTTGATGTCGAGGTTGCGACGAATTGCATGCATGAAGTGGTTGCCACCAATCGAGAGCGCATCGCCGTCGCCGGTTATCACCCAAACATTTAGATCCGGGTTAGCACATTTAATGCCGGTCGCAATTGCCGGGGCTCGACCATGAATAGTGTGGAATCCATATGTATTCATGTAATAAGGAAAGCGTGACGAGCAGCCAATGCCTGAGACAAAAACCATTTTCTCGCGAGGGATCCCGAGTTCAGGCATAACTTTCTGAACGTTGTTCAGAATGGCGTAATCGCCGCAACCCGGACACCAGCGAACTTCCTGATCTGAGATGAAGTCGGCCTTCTTCAATTGGCCTGGAGGGGGAGCGACGCGTCCTGACACTGCGGCGCCAACTTCGCTATCAGCAGAAATTGCTTCGACGATGGGGGTGTTGCCGTTTCCGTTACCATTTTGTCCGTTGCTTTGTGTGCTCATCATTACTCCTGATTAGACTTACTGCTGCTAACCGCTCTTATAGATACTCCTCAACCTTTCGGACGATCTCTCTGATCTGGAAAGGTCTTCCTTTGACCTTTGAGAAGGGCACCGCGTCGATCAGGTACTTCGCGCGAATCATCGTACAGAGTTGGCCCAAGTTCATTTCGGGAATGATTACAGTCTCGAAACTTGAAAGCACTTCTCCGAGATTCTTCGGGAATGGGTTCAGATGTCTCAAGTGCGCAGACGAAACACTCTTGCCTTCCTTCTGCATTCTTTCGACGGCTGAACTGATCGAGCCAAAAGTCGAGCCCCAACCAAGCACCAGAACCTTCCCGCGCTTTTCGCCCATCACTTCCACCAACGGAATATCGTTGACGGCACGATCAACCTTCTCCTGACGAAGCTTGACCATCAGATGGTGATTTTCGGGATCGTAATTGACATTGCCGGTGATGTGCTGTTTCTCGATACCGCCGATGCGATGCTCCAAACCTGGAGTACCGGGCAACGCAAATGGGCGCGCCAACGTCTCCGGGTCGCGCGAGTACGGCATAAAGGTAGCTGGATCAGTCGCGAACTTCACCTCGATCTTGGGCAACTCACTGATCTCGGGAATGGCCCATGGTTCGGCTCCGTTAGCGAGATATCCATCCGACAGGTAGAAGACGGGAACCATGTACTTAAACGCGAGCCGCACCGCTTCGATCGCCATGTGAAAACAATCGCCGGGAGTTGCGGGGGCTACAACTAACGCCGGGCATTCTCCGTTGCGACCCCAGACAGCCTGGAAAAGATCGGCCTGTTCAGTCTTGGTAGGCAAACCGGTCGATGGTCCACCCCGCTGCACATTAACTATGACTAACGGTAGCTCCGTCATCACCGCGAGACCAATCGCTTCCTGCTTCAGAGCTACACCTGGCCCAGACGTACCGGTCAAGCCGATCTGGCCGGCGAAGCTAGCTCCAATTGCTGCACAAACCGCGGCGATCTCGTCTTCAGCCTGAAAAGTCTTAACGCCAAAAGACTTGTGCCGTGAAAGTTCATGAAGAATGTCCGACGCCGGCGTGATCGGGTACGAGCCGTAGAAGAGCGGGCGCCCTGACAGTTGTGAAGCAGCAATAAAACCAATTGCAGTCGCTTCATTACCCGTCAGCTTCCGATATTTGCCTGGCGCAATCTGAGCCCTCTTGACGGTGTAATGGGTGGTGAATACTTCGGTCGTGTCGGCGAAGTTGTATCCGGTCTTCAAAGCTATCTCATTAGCTTTTGCCAGTTCCGGACTCTTCGCAAATTTACTCCTGATCCATGACAGCGTCGTGTCCATCGGCCGGTCATAAAGCCAGTAGAGCACGCCCAAGGCGAAAAAGTTTTTCGAACGGTCAATCTCTTTACGGGAGAGCTCGACGTTGCCTTTCAACGCGTTCATATTAAGCGTTGAGATTGGCAGCTTATGAACTCGGTAACCGGCAAGAGAGTTGTCCTCAAGTGGATTCGACGCGTAGTTCGCGTACTTTAGATTCTCTGCAGTGAAGCTGTCGGTGTTGACGATGAGCGTTCCGCCATCTTCCAGATCAGCGAGGTTGACCTTGAGCGCCGCTGGATTCATAGCCACCAGTACGTTGGGTTGATCACCCGGCGTCTTGATGTCATGGCTGGAGAAGTTGAGTTGGAAACCGCTAACTCCAGGAAGACTTCCTGCAGGAGCTCGGATTTCCGCCGGAAAGTCAGGGAGCGTGGAAATGTCATTGCCGAGTACCGCAGAAGTATTGGTGAACTGAGTTCCCGTCAACTGCATTCCGTCTCCGGAATCACCTGCAAAGCGGATGGTAACCGTCTCGACCTCTTCCAGATTCTTTTCAACATTAGTGCTTGGCGGCTCGATAACAGTGCTCATTTGATATTTTAGACCTCTCCAAATTGGGTTTTGGCAAATGACCAACCAGACCGGAGCGTTTGAGCGAGTTAGATCAGCAGCTTAAGCCTGCGCAGATCTGCGCTACTCAGTGTTATTCACAGAGGATTTTTACGCACCAACCCGGCTTTTCAAATGACATCTACGGCTACTCCGGAAATGCTGGGGAGCGAACTCTGGCGGAAAGCTGGACTTTCAACTTCTGCCGATAAATTCTACCAGCAAAGCACAGTCCACAAAAGAAGATAATCAGCGAAGGTTCTTAGACGTCACAATTATGCGACCGTGAAGCCACTTAGAAAGACGCCAACACAACTGAGGCGCCAACATGCAAGAGCTTCACAAAATTTGCCATAGGTGGTCGCTTCCCCTGCGTCTCTCTGCGTTTCGCGAGTCTTCGTGTCACGCCTTTGAGTAGAGGACTATAGCCTCGGTACGCAGAGGGACGCCGAGGTGTCGCAAACAGACGCTGAGAAAAATCGAAGACGATCCTCATACTATTCTACTTTTCTGGATTAGCCTCTCTTCGCGTAAAGGGCTTTCAACTCATTTTCGTAAGGCGACATGTCCACGAGCTTTTTGATAATTCCCGGCAACACAGTCAGTGTCTCTCTTATTTCAGCCTCGGTGTTATATCTGCCGACAGAAAAACGGACCGATCCCTGCGCCGCTGTGTAAGGAACATTCATCGCTCGTAAGGTCGGCGAAGATTCATGGCTCGACGAGTGACACGCTGAACCCGTTGACACATAAATGCCCGCCTCGTCGAGGTGCGTGAGGATGTTTTGCCCTTCAACATACTCAAAAGAAATATTGGAAGTGTTTGGCAGACGTTTGCTTCGATCAGCTGGTCCATTCAAACGTGCGTTCGGAATTTCGTTAAGAATGCTGTCTTCGAGTAAGTTGCGAAGATCAAGAACCGTATCATGATCATCTTCCAAACGCGCGAGCCGGGAAGCAGCGCCAAGTCCGACAATGCCAGGAACCGCAGAGGTTCCGGCGCGACGGCCATCCTCCTGTTTACCTCCAACAATAAAGGAGGGAAGATCAACGCCGCGTCGCATGTACAGCGCGCCAATACCCTGCGGCGCATGAAACTTGTGACCAGATAAAGCAAAAAGATCGACCTGCCATGACTTTAGGTCGATTGGGAGTTTTCCCACTGCCTGAACACCGTCGACATGAAAGAGTGCGTTTGTTCTCTCGCGGACGAGCTGACCTATCTCACTAATGGGGAAAAGTACGCCAGTTTCATTATTGGCCAGCATCACAGAAACTATGGCAGTGTCGTCACGCAGCGCCTGCCGCAACCCTTCCATATCCAACTCGCCTTCTGAATTGACGCCGATCCAGCTAACTTCATAACCTTGAGTCTCAAGCTGTTGGCATAGGTTTCTGACAGCCTCGTGTTCGACCTGGGTAGTGACTATGTGCTTCTTCTCGGGTTGAGTGGCAAGGGCTCCGTTGATGGCCCAATTGTCCGATTCGGAACCGCAGGAAGTAAATACGACTTCAGAAGCATCAGCGGCGCCGATCAATTCGGCCACTTCCTGGCGCGCGTTCTCAACGGCCTGCTTCATTTCACGGCCAAGTGCGTGAGCTGAAGATGGATTTCCGAAAAACTTAGTTAGATACGGAAGCATTGCTTCCGCAACTTCAGGTGCGATGCGAGTAGTGGCGTTGTTGTCCAGGTAGATCATTGCAGGTGGTCTTTGGTTTTAGGTCTTTCGTCTTTAAGGTAGAGCGACTGAGTCAAGTATCTCTTGGATTAGTTGATGACACGAGCCGCAGCCTCCGCCGGCGCTGCAGACGCGTGTGACTTCTCCTACCGTTGTGAGTCCTCTGTTTTGGATCTCACGTTCAATGGTCTGCTCAGATACAAAGAAACAAGTGCAGATCAATGCATCGTCTCCCGACCATTCATCACGCGCAGTATTACTGTAATCCTGCAGCGCTGAGATTAGGGCGCTACCAGCCAGGGCCACGCAAGCACTGCGGTTATCGTCAATTTCTGCGAACTCTTCAACAAAGCTTTGCGAGTGAACATCATTGGCCGCCTCGGCCGTTGACATCCCCGTCACTGCCTCACTTAAAAGAGATGAGGCTGATATCAAAACGTCGCACCCAACCGCCCGAAACTTTGCCTGCAGAATATTATGAGCCTGATCAACCTGGACTGAAAACTGAACGACTGCGCCACAACTCACGGATACAGCACGACCGGTGAATCTCGGTTCGCCGGCTTCGCCGACATTAGAAGGATTCAGGAAGTGTTCTTTAAGTGTTTCGGCTGTACTCAACAAAATCTCAACTAACAAAGCCCTGGGGTGCCGGCGCACTCCAAGGTTTGTCAAAAATGCACCTATCAGATACGCTTCTATTCAAACTAATCACACTTTAGAAAAATACCTATGACTGAACTGACCGAACAATTAATACTAGACAACCTTCGTCAAATCAAAGACCCGGATCTGCACAAAGACATCGTTACGCTTGGTTTTATCCGCGACCTCAAAATCAATGGTGGTGACATCTCGTTTCGGATTGTACTTACTACACCCGCCTGCCCGGTTAAAGCCGAGATGGAAAGTGCAGCACACGAGATAGTTGGGGCACTTCCAGGTGTAACCTCTGTATCTGTTGTCATGGATGCGGAAGTTCCTAAAGGACGAGGTCTTGGCGACAAATTAGTAATTGAGGGTGTTCGCAACATTGTCGCCGTTTCATCCGGAAAAGGCGGCGTTGGCAAGTCGACCGTCGCCGTTAATCTCGCAGTCTCGCTGGCGTTGGATGGCGCCCGAGTCGGTTTGATGGATGCGGATGTTTATGGACCAAACGTCCCGATGATGCTGGGAGCCAGTGAAGCCCGACCGGAGGTGGATGGCAACCGACTGGTTCCGATCGAAGCCTACGGCATAAAGCTGATGTCGATGGCCGTACTCCAACCGGGCGACAAGCCGATGATTGTCCGCGGGCCCATCTTGCACGGCCTGGTCAAACAATTTCTTTCTGACGTTAAATGGGGCGAACTAGATTACCTGATCGTCGACATGCCGCCGGGCACGGGCGATATTCAACTCTCGCTCGCACAATTGGTTCCAGTGCAAGGCGCCGTGCTCGTCACTACGCCTCAAGACGTCGCTATTGCTGACGTCCGACGTGCCTTGAGAATGTTTGAGACCGTTGCCATTCCCGTTTTGGGAGTAGTCGAGAACATGAGTTATTTCATCGCCCCTGACACCGGAAACAGGTATAACATCTTTGGCGAGGGCGGCGGCGAGAAGCTGGCAGAGCAGTACCATGTTCCATTTTTGGGCGCTGTTCCGCTGGGTATTGAGGTCAGGGAAGGTGGAGATAACGGTATCCCAGTGGTGGTCGGAAAACCCGATTCCCCGCAGGCAATCGCCTTCCGCCGGGTGGCTGAAGAAGTCGCCCGCCGAGTGTCCATTGAAGCAATGAAACCTGAACTTGTCGTTTTGGGAAAAGGGCAATAAGATAAAGCTGGGCTTTGGTCTTAGGTCTTAGGTCTCGCTGGAGACTTAAGTCGTAAGTCCAAAGACGGACTACGTATTAAGAGAGGATTAAGAAGAAATGTCAGCGACTACAGCACCGACCGTGGCACTTAATGTCACCGAGTCAGCCGCGGCCGAGATCAGGAAGTTTATGGCTACCGAAGAGGGCTTGCCGGAGACGTCAGGACTGCGGGTCAGAGTTGTTCCCGGTGGTTGTTCCGGTTTTCAATACAGTCTAAATATCGAAGAGCAGTCACGCGAAGGTGACTTCGTGATGGACGAAAAAGGTGTGCGAATGTTCATCGATATGTTCAGCGCACAATACCTCAACGGCGTCGAGATCGACTACGTTAGCGGCGTGATGGGCTCAGGTTTTACGTTTAAGAATCCAAATGCAACAGGAAGTTGTGGCTGCGGTTCATCGTTCACGGCGTAACGCTTTCTCCGAAGCATAGTTTTCGAGGAGACGGGAGTAATCTCGTCTCCTTTTGCTTTTATGAAGATTGTTCAAGCTACATCAATTGAAGACATCGCAATTGCTCGAACTCTTTTCGAGGAATACGCACAATCGCTAGGGTTTAGCCTTTGCTTTCAGAACTTTGATCGAGAGTTAGCAAATCTTCCCGGCGAATACGCGCCACCAACGGGCCGATTGTTACTCCTGTCGAACAATGAGGAAGTTGGAGGCTGCATAGCGTTTCGCAGGATTGACCCCACCACCTGCGAAATGAAGCGACTATTTCTCCGTCCAGAATTTCGAGGCAAGGGTCTGGGCCGCGTCCTCGTTGAGGCAGCAGTACAGGAAGCACGCCAACTCGACTACAAACGCATGAGACTCGACACGGTGCAAGGCAAGATGGACGACGCGATTGCCTTATATCGGTCGTTCGGATTCCACGAGATTGAGCCTTACTATGACACCCCTCTTAGCGAAACAATCTTCATGGAACTAGAGCTCTAGGACGTTTCGCTCGCGGATCGCTTGCCGCGTGCTACCCTCTTGTGTCAAATTCCCCTCGGCAATCAAACAATCAAAGTTGGAGTTAACTAATGGCGAAAATTCAGGCCGAAACGGCCAGTGGTCTAGTTGAAACTGTTGCGCCCCAGAGCAAAAAGTTGGTGTTGGCCCTGGAAGACGCAGGGATCGACATCTTGCACCGCTGTGGTGGAAATGCGCGCTGCACAACATGTCGAGTTGAAATTCTTGAAGGTCAACCGGAAGAAATGGCGGAAATTGAACGCAACCGGCTCGCAGTAGAAGCGGAACTCGCTCCAAACATTAGACTGTCGTGCCAGATCCATGTGGACCAGGATCTAAAAGTGCGCGTTATCAATCAAGCAAGCGTGCGAGGGATGGACGCTGGTCCCAGACCACTCGACTAACCCTGGAGTGCGCCGGCCCAGCGGCGCTTCGTTATACGGTCCAGTGCCTGACAATACCATGGGTCTGAAAAGCGCCGCCCGGCCGGGCACTCCAACAACACCGTTATTGCGTGTCGGCCTGTGATGGGTGTAATCTTCGCCCGTAATTCCAAACAAAACCTATAAGGCTTAGGCAACTTTTCGTTCAGTCAATCGAGCCTGATGTCTAACCACCAGTTACGGAGGACGTATGCTAATTGAGTCAACTGTCCATCTCCCCATCAGTCTGGCTATGTTTGATGGAGTGTTCAACTCACCAGATGGAGCCGCCATAGCGCGAATATTTTTGCGTTGGTCCCATTTTGTCGCGGGTATTACCTGGATCGGACTACTCTATTTTTTCAACCTCGTAAACGTACCTTTTCAAAAGACTATCGATGCTGATACCAAGAAGAAGGTAAATCCAAAGCTTCTCGGAGATGCGCTGTGGTACTTCCGTTGGGGAGCGTTAATAACGGTATTGGTGGGTTTCACTTACTACGCGATGTACATCCTCAGTCCGGATGTCAGAAACGCAAACACTCTTGGCAACGGAAACATAAATGTTTGGCTTGTGATTTTGGCCTGGCTCACTTATCCGGTAGTGCTGTTTCTCTTTGAGTTCTTAATTATCAAAAAGGTACCTTCTTTGATTAAAGACGGTCGCGTGTTCGCCATCGTCATGTTTGTCCTGACCTTGATTGTCTCCTACGGGATTATCAAGTTCTTTACCTTCATGTTGACCGTCAATGGCCAAAACTATGCGAGCAACAAAGCCTACTCGATTGGGATTGGCGGCGCATTTGGTATTGTTATGCTCTTGAACGTTTGGGGAATCATTTGGCCCAATAACAAACGGATCCTCGCCGCGACGGCCGGCACCGGTCCCGCCGCAGCTCCTGAATTGGCCCGTCAAGCATTCATCGCTTCTCGTACAAACACATGGCTCTCGTTGCCGATGCTGTTCTTCATGGCAACCTCGCACGGAGACTGGGTAATCTTCGGGAGGTAACACGAGCTTCTCAGTAAGTTCTAAGAGCGGATCATTGATCAGATAATTGATCAATGATTCGCTCTAACTTTTCATTAACTACCCTTTGTTTCCTGCACAAGACTCTGATCACCACATTAATTCAGCAGCCTCTACACGGATTCGTCACAATCCAGCGAGATAGTCAACATAATCCCCAGACGTCCCCGTTTAATCGTTAATCATTGTGGAGGTTTAGGAAATGGCACTAGGTTCTTATAAAGCTCGTCAGTTCGATCTCAGCCGGCTCAAGGGTATTTCAGACCAGACCCTTGAAATGCACTTCAAACTTTACGAAGGTTACGTAAAAGAAACTAACAATTTGACCGATCGGATCACTGAGTTCATCAAAGATGGAAATGTTGATCAGGAAGAGATGCCCGCTTACTCGGAGTTAACCAGGCGTCTTGGTTTTGAATACAACGGAATGGTGCTGCATGAGTACTACTTCGATAACCTTCAAAAAGGTGGCGGTACTGGAGATCCGGAATCCACTTCATCTTTCGCAAAGGCGGCCGCATCGACTTTCGGAAGCTACGAGATTTGGAAGACCGATTTTGTTGGTATTGGAAAAATGCGAGGCGTTGGTTGGGCAATTTGCAACCAAAATCCTGCTAACGGAAGACTTTCAAATCATTGGATCACACTCCACGAAACGGGGAATGTCGCAGGTTTCAATCCCATCCTGGTGATGGATGTTTGGGAGCATGCGTTTTTGCTGGATTACAAACCAGCAGAGCGACCTAAATATATCGAAGCATTCTTCTCGAATATTAACTGGAATGCTGTTGAAAAACGGCTCCAGTTGAACATCGGATCGCAACGGGCTCGCGCCTAAAGGTTCGGAGGTCAGGGGTCCGGGTTCAGACTCTGACCCCCAACTCTACTTCTGTGGTAATGGCGGCTTCGTTAGCTTGCAGTCCACTGAAAGAGATTTCAGAAAGTTCAGTACATCCTCGCGCATCGTTGCATCAAGCTTGTGAGGTTGAAGGTTCTTCTTATCGAGATGGTCGTTAGGCTTACCCCCAGCCAGCATCGTATCGACTGCCTCCTCCAAAGTTTTAGCACTTCCATCGTGAAAGTAAGGCGCGGTGTTGGCAATGTCTCGAAGGGTAGGCGTTTTGAAAGCTCCCGTGTCTTCAGGTTTATTCGATACTTTGAAACGACCAACATCTGGTTCTTTCTGGTCCATGCCAATGCCGACGTTATGATATTGCTGGTCCGTAAACAAAACTCCGTCATGGCAGTTGTTACATTTTATCGCTTGAAAGATGTTCCAACCTCGCACCGCACTCGCGCTTAATGCACTCTGATCGCCGGCCTTCCATCGGTCCCACGCAGTGTTCCCGCTGATGATGGTTCGTTCGTAAGCGGCAATGGCTTTGACTACGTTGTCCGGTGTCGCGTCGCTTTGAAATATCTTTTGAAATTGGGCCTTGTAACCCTGGAGCGCATTGAGCTTTGCAACTATTTCGTCGGCCTTTGCCCCCATGTTCGCGCCAGTCCAGGCGGCTAGAGCTTGTTTTTCAAGCGAAGGACTACGGCCATCCCAATAAAATTCTTTTTGATACCCGATATTCCAGAGCGTGGGACTGCTCCGAGGCAATTGCTTGTTACCCGCCCCGATTGCTTTGGGCAAACCATCCGTTAGACCATGCTCGCAAACATGGCATGAGTAACATGATCTACTTCCGTCAACACTAAGGCGCTCATCGAAAAACAACTGCCGTCCCAGTGCTACTTTTTCCGGTGACATTGGATTGTCTGCAGGTATCGTCATCGGCTCATAGGTGGTGAGTTCAGCCGGCAGAGGTTGAATCTCAGGACTGAATCCACCGGCCACATCCGGCGCATTGTGACTGTTACACGCGGCCACCAGCGTTAGGCTCACAACACCACAAAGAATAGCAACGGAAACCAGAATCTTATTTCTGCTCATAGTTTAGTGCGAGTCGATCGGACCTCTCGTCCTCCGTTTAGTTGAATGAATTGCCCCGGATAAGTTTTGCGGATTCTTACACTGGTCTAATCGAAATGTCTAGGAGTTTGGGACCAGTTGGACCACGCAGTCTTTTTACTGATCGCCCTCTTTGCCTAATTTTGACGACTGTGTATGCTGGAACGACAAATGCAAAATCAGGTTCCAAATATAAATCGATTGGTAAAGACCTTCTTGCTGGGTGCCACCATCGTCTTGCTGGCGTCTTGCAACTCGAATAGAGATAGCGACCATACGACAGTGACAACTTATGTGCCTCCACCGCCGCTCCAGGTGTTGAAAATCGAGGTTCGGGATGGTCCAAGGTCTCCAGCAAAGTACGAAACGGGTGCGAACGTTGATCTAAACAAGCCGCTACTACTATTCAATCTTCCGGATGGGAAAGTGGTTTCAACCGATGAAGAAGTTGTGATTGATTTTTCGCTCGCCAACGCCACGCTAAAAGGTGATGGAGGCGAATACAGAGTGCGTTACATGATCGACGATGGAGAAATGCAGTGGCTCGATCACTGGCAGCAATTAGTATTAACTGGATGGACACCAGGAGAGCACACTATTCGTCTCGAGTTGATTGGCCCGGACGGATGGCCGTTCCGCAACGGCGACTTCAATGTGGTCACGCGAAAAATTAGCGTGCACCGGCCCGGCGGCGCCTTGTGATACCCGCCACCTCCGACACCGCGCATAGGTCTTAAAAACGCTCCGGACGCCACGTCGAGAGCCGCTGCCTTCTGTGACCTGACCTCTTAGTTGTGGTTAACTTAACTGTGCCTTGTTCTCAATCGGATGAATCGCGGTTTGCTGAGTTAACGCTAGCCGTCTCTAACTGCACGCTCTGTGAAGCTATGTGCGAGCGGCGCGCGGTTCTCAGCGATCGCAATGGTTCGATACGGTCAAAAGTGATGTTTATCGGCGAAGCTCCAGGGAGAAAAGGCGCCGACCGCACGCGAGTCCCTTTTTCCGGAGATCAGTCCGGAACGAATTTTGAGCGGTTCTTAAGCTCCATTGGTCTATTGCGCCGCTCTATTTTCATTACGAGTGCAGCGCTTTGTAATCCGAGGACGGAATCTGGTGCTAATCGCAAGCCAACCAAAACAGAATTGGCCAATTGCTCCCCGTTTCTGGCAAGAACAATTGAACTGGTCAACCCGCTGGTAATCGTTACGTTAGGTTCGGTGGCGCTTGAGGCCCTCAAGGGCATTCACTATCATGAACTCACACTGAGAGATTCCGCGGCGACCATTCAGAGTTGGAACGGACGTGTGTTAGTGCCGATATACCATCCAAGTCCGCAAGTCCTGGCATCACACCGTCGTGAAGCCGAACAGTTGCGAGATTACCAGGTTGTTGCGAGAGCCATTTCAGAGTGCGGACCGCCGGTCTACTCAAGCGAGGCTATTTAGATTTCTATGAATTCAAATAATAAAGCAGTAACCGCTCCACACACTCAGAACGACGACTACGGTGCTGTAAGGAACGGTGGCGCGGGTTTGAGCAATCTGTCGTCACGAGGCCGGATTAAAGTAAGCGGAAGTGAAGCAGTGATGTTCCTTAACGGCCTGATCACTAACGATATGAAGACGCTCGGCGCGAATACCTGGATGTTGGCAGCGTTTCCGAATGTGCAAGGTCGCCTTATAGCGGTGGTGCGCGTTGCCAGGCTCGAGGATGAAGCGTCAAGCCCTCAATTTCTGCTGGACACCGAAGAGATAACCCACGATCGGGTTCTTAAAGCAATCGAACGTTTCACACTAGCGGGAGATTTTAAGGTAGTTGACGTAACAAGCGAATCTTCTCTGTTGACGATTCAAGGTAAACGTTCAGCAGAAATCATTAAAAGCGTGCTTGAAGTTGACGTTACCGGTCTAAGTTCGAACGGAATTCTCAACTCAACAATCAATGGAGACCCGTTGACAATACTTCACGCAACTCACACCGGAGAGGATGGGTTTGATTTGATCACATCTTCTCCGAATGCTTCGTCGCTCGAGGCCAGACTTATTCAAGCTGGGGCAAGGCAAATTGAAGCCGAGACACTTGAGACTTTGAGAATTGAAGCGGGCGTGCCGAAATTCGCGATCGACATGGACGACACAAACGTGGTGTCAGAAACCAACCTCGACGAGGCCATCTCTTTCACCAAGGGCTGTTACATCGGTCAGGAGATCATTGCGCGAATAAAATATCGCGGACACGTAGCGAAAAAACTGACCGGTCTATTGTTTGATACAGAGGCTCAAGTTGAGGTGGCAAGCCCTATCAAGTTTGCCGGCAAAGAGGCCGGACGGGTCACTTCTGTTACATACTCACCATCATTGGAAAGATCAATCGCGCTCGCATACGTTCGATACGAACGCAGTGAACCGGGTACAAGAGTGACCGTGGTGTCCGGTGATCGCGAAATAGAGGCAACCGTTCACGAGCTTCCTTTTGTTCGCGGTAGCTGGTATTCAGAGAGAGTGATGACGAATGTCTGAACAGTTGAACATTACCGATCAACCGAAGCGCGATCTGGATTACGCACAGGCTCGACTTGCATATTCAATCATTGAGTCACTTGTGGAACATACTCGCGTAGTCAGTGATCTGGTGGCAGTGATGGCCCAGGTCTTGGACGAAGACACGACTAAAGCTCTTACACAAACGCCGACCTGGTCAGCATACCTCGATAGCCGTCGCTCGATGGAGAAGACGCGTCGCGACGTCGAAACCTTCGCCGAGATCCTCAAGCAACTCCAACCCGAGTAAGTTAGCAGGACCATCCCGCTATATAAGGTCCATCGAAGGACGTGCTTAAATTCAGCTAGTTTGCCTTGGAATTTCGTTGGAGTGATTTCGCGCGCCTTCGTGGAGCGCCTTGTCTTGGAACCGTAATGACGATCCATGAAATCACAATAACAATCTCATTGGAAGAAGGTGCTTCCTACAGTTCGGAAGCAAATTTAGATAGGAGAGCGACGGTCGCATCGGTGAGTTGAAACGTTGTGTCGCCGAAACGAATTGCCAGCTTCTTAGCAGATGAAAGTTTTACAAACTCCTGATACGGGAGACTAAACACCATGCGTTCACCAATCCAGAGTCGTCCTGGAACAGGCTTCATGATCGCTGATCGACTCGAACCAAAGTGAACCGATTTTCCGTCTACCAGAAAAACGACGTACAAATCGGAATTCAACTGTCTCTGCTTCACTACCGAAACCAATTCAAGCACAACCTTTTCCGGATTGGATGGCGGAGTCGTACCTTTGAACGAATACGATAATGAGAGGTCCAACCGATGATATTTGCCCCGCTCATAAGCAATCCGAGTAGCGGGTAGTTGAATAGTTGAGATGTTCTGCTGCTCGTCGAAAGTCTTTTTTATTTCGACGTCCTGACCCAAAGCGACAATTGTCGTAAGCAGCAGCGTCGGGGCAAGTACCAGAAGTTTGATTTTCTCAATCATGATTTCGACGGTGGCCGATGAGTACAGTACCGCGAGC
>Ga0207674_10001116_pt1 | contig 34845 bp, 27 predicted proteins | sample KBSCornC72_FD_184303 | JGI IMG/M metagenome (GOLD analysis project Ga0207674, IMG submission 184303) | Corn rhizosphere microbial communities from Kellogg Biological Station, Michigan, USA - KBS Corn C7-2 (SPAdes) (version 2) | ecosystem: Host-associated > Plants > Roots > Rhizosphere > Soil ...
CGCGGTTCATGACCACGCTGCTGTATGGAGTTCGGCCGCTCGACGCGTGGGCATTCGGCGGGGCCGCTCTCTTGTTAGGCGTGGTGGTGGCGGTCGCCGCCTACGTACCGGCTCGTCGCGCAACGCGCATCGATCCCACGGTGGCGCTGCGCGGGGAGTAGTTCGGCACGCGTATGGCCCCCCTTTTTCAAAAGGCTGGGTGAGAGGCGCTGTAGGTGACGTTGGAGCCTCTGCGTCCGTCTGCGGGCGCAGCGTCCGCGTCCATCTGGGTCGTGCTGTTGGGCCTAACGAAGCACTGTCCCCGTTCCAGCGTTCAAGGTTCTCGGGTGGAACTCCCGTTTGATGTCCGCCCCGATTCCCGTTCCCGAGTCCGTATACTTCCGGGATGCGCAACGAACCCCTGTCCGCTCCCGACGCCGTCGTCGCCGCGAGCGAGCGGCTCGCTCCGTTCGGTCTGGCCACTCCGCTCCAACCGGCGCGCTCCCTCGTGCCTCACGCGCACTACAAGTGCGAGAACCTGCAGCGCACCGGCTCGTTCAAGATCCGCGGCGCGCTCAACAAGCTGCTGCTCCTCACGAGCGACCAGCGAGAGCGCGGCGTCGTTACGTCGTCCACCGGCAACCACGGTCTGGCGGTCGCGGAGGCGCTCAGGTTGACGAGCGGCCGAGGGACGGTGGTGGTGTCGTCGTCGGCGTCCCGCTACAAGATCGAGCGCCTAACGAAGGCCGGCCTCGAGGTGGTGGTGTCCGACGGCGACCCGATGGCGGCCGAGCTCGAGGCGCGCGCGCTCGGCGAGCGGGAAGGGCGTGTCTACATCTCGCCGTACAATGACCCCGACGTGATGGCCGGTCAGGGGTCCATCGCGGTGGAGCTACTCGAGCAACGTCCGGCGGTCGAGGCGGTATTCGTCGCGGTGGGAGGTGGTGGGTTGATCGCGGGTATCGCGTCGTACCTGAAATCGGTGCGGCCGGATGTGCTCGTGGTCGGCTGCTGGCCCGAGCAGGCGCGGGCGATGTACGAATCGGTCCGCGCCGGCCGCCTTATGGAAGTGCCTGACGAGCCCACACTATCGGACGCGACCGCCGGCAACATCGAGCCAGGGGCGATCACGTTCCCGTACTGCCGCGATCTGATCGATGAGCTGGTTCTCGTGAGCGAAGCCGAGATCGCGCAGGCGATGCGCGACGTGATGTTGGCGGACCACATGGTCATCGAGGGCGCCGGCGGCGTCGCAGTCGCGGGCTGGCGGAAGTTCATGGCCGGCCGCCCACGTCTCGCGGATCACGAGAGTGTCGTCGTGCTCTGTGGGGGGAATGTGAGTGCGGAGACTCTGGCCCGAGTTCTCGGGAATCGGGAATAGGGAATCGGGAATCGGAGCTGCCGGGAGGCGGGAGATGGGAGAAAACGGGAACGGGGAACCGGGAACAGAAGCTCCGTGGAGCGTCGGTTCCCGGTTCCCCGTTCCCTCTATTCCCGATTCACTACGGTCGCGGCTTCGCCGTCCTCCCCGTGCTGCCTGACGAGCTCGAACCACCGGAGCTGCTCGAGCCACCCGACGTCCTGCCGCTGGGCGAGGCGGTACTACCGCCGCCGCTCCCGCCGCGTGTGTACCCTCTGCCGCGAACCATCCGACCTCCCGACTCCTGTGAGAGGTTCAGGACTCCTACCGGCCGGACTTTGACTGGGGACCCCATGTACCACGTGCCCCCATACGGGTTGCCGTTTCCGAAGCCGTACATGCCGTAGCGGTACCCGTACCCGTAGCCGTAGCTGCTGGAGTAGAACGGGTCCCAATTCATGAAGATCGTCGGCCCGCCCTGCGCGCCCTCCTCCATCGCCACCTGCGGTGTGCCGGCTGCCTGCACCACCTGGCCGTCGGCCTGCGCGAGGTTCACCGCGAATACCTGCGGATACGTCAGGGCGACCATCACGTCGATCACGGTCTTGGGCACCTTCGCGTCAGCCAGCTGCGTGAGGCGCTTCGCGTCCAGAGCGAAGCCCTGACCGCGCTCGGTGAGCCAGGTCTGCAACACGAGCGGATCGACCTTCTTGGATGCCTCGATGACGTCGGCGATACGAACCGAATCACTGGCCGAGATCACAGCGGCGTTCGTCGCCAGTTGCAACCCTTCGATCTTCGAGCGAAGGTCGGCCGGGAGCGCGGGCGGAATCGGGACGCGTCCGTAGTGGGCCACGCGCACGCCGGTGTGTTCGTCCACCTTCACGCCCTGCACGTCGAGCCATTCACCGTTAGGCGTGATCGACATGATGCCGGTCGACGTCCGCGTGCGGTTCCCGGTGCACTGATGCTCGGAGTGCAGGTAGATGCGCTTGGCGTCGGACGAGAAATCCGCAATCTCCCAACCCGTGCACCCCTCGCGGTCCACTACGCGACGGGTGCCGTTCGCGTCGACGTGCTCCGGGGAACCTGCGGCGCCACCGTTGATGGTGACGAAGTCCACCGTGGCATTGCCCGGCGCAGGCATGAAGCAGATCACCGGCGCCGCCTTGTTGGGGGCGAGCTCCAGGCTCACGGCGTCACGGCTGGACGACTGCCAACAGCCGATCCACGGACCCCACCTCGCGTCATTCGAGGCCAACTGCGTTTCCTGCGCGCCGGCGGCCAGGCCCGATCCGAGCAGCAGCACCGCTGCGAGCACAGCACTCGTGTGGTTCGATTTCCGGTCGATGTCGAGTCGCATCGTCATGATCCCCGCCCTGTTAGAACCTGACCCTGAATCCAAGCGTCCCCGTGAATCCGTTGAGATCGATCTTGTCGTACCCCTCGAACGCGTCTTTATCGAGCGTGGCTTTGGCCCAAACGTACCGCCCTTCACCGGTCAGCGCGACCCACGGACCAAGCGAATACTCGACCCCCGCTGCCCCCCGTGCCGTGGGCGCCCATCCCGAAGACTCAATTGTTGTGTTGAAGACATCCGGTGGGTCTGTCGCAAAATCGATGAAATCGCCCTTCTGCTGGAAATCGTAATACATCGCCCCTCCGCCGACGCTCACGTACGGCGCGAACTTGGTCGGGACGTATGCGAACTGACTCACCGACCGGCCACGGCTCATGAGGTAGTACTTGATCCCGATGGTCACGGGAATGCGCTTGAACTTCGTGCTCTGCTCGATCGGCTGATCGTTGTTGTCGATGAAGTTGCGAAACTCGGAGCTCTTCGAGGCGTACGCGGCCTCGGCATCGAACAGGACGTCCCATCGGTCGCCAGTCGAATAGGAGATGTCGCCGCCCCAGCTGAACCCGCTGAAGTCACCCTTGTTCAGCGTGAGCTGTGCGGTCGCGTCGCTGAACACGTCGCTGCTGGCGTTCGCCACCGCGTATCCCCCGCGGAACGCGAAGCTGCCGACCGGCTTGTTGAAGAGAAATCCCTTCCCGCCGCCCTGCGCACCAACGCCGGGCGCCAACGCACACAGCGCGATCAGTCCAGCCGTCGCCAGGACGTTGGGTCCCACCCCCGGCGTGCCGACGCCAAACCGCCGGTGCCGGTGGGCCTGCCGCGCGACGGATCTCCCTGTCTGCATGGCGAGCTCCGGGGTGGGTTCCAGCCAAACGCGCCTTCGCGCTGTCATATCTCGGTGCGAAAGCAATGCCCGGCTTGATACACGAGTCCGGGTACCGCGTTCCGCAAACGCGGCCCGACGGCGTTCCGTTGAATCCACCGACGCATCCTCCGGACCTGGCATATGGAATCATTGGAATCGTTCGTTCGCGACGTCCGCTACGTGACGCGGGCGCTCGTCCGCACGCCCGCGTTCTTCGCCGTGACCGTCATAACGCTGGCGATCGGTATTGGTGCGACGACCGCGATCTACAGCGTGATCGATGGTGTGCTGCTCCGACCACTGCCCTATCCGGATGCCGACCGGATCGTGCAGCTGTGGCAGGTGGGAGAGAAGGGCGGCCGCGGCTCGGTCTCGGACCCGAACTACGAGGACTGGAAAACGGGAACCCGGAGCTTCTCGGCGATGACGCAAACTGCCGACTGGGGCATTACCTCGGTTGCCGGCGCCTCCGAGCCAGTGCGCGTGCGTGTTGCCGTCGTCGGCAGCGACTTTCTGAGAATCCTCCGCGTGCAGCCGATGCGCGGCCGATCGTTCGTCCCCGAAGAACAGAGAGAGGGCGGCGCTCCAGCCGCCCTGGTGAGCGAACGGTTCTGGAGACGCTACCTCGGTGAGCGGGCGGATCTGAGCGGGACCACTCTGACCTTCGACGGGAGTGCGTTCCCGGTTGTCGGCGTGCTGCCAGCCACGGTGGATTTCCCACTCGGCGCGGATATCTGGACCGCCCGCGAGCTCGTGCCGAGGAACCCGAATCGGACGGGGCACAACTGGCAGGCGATTGCCCGGGTGGCCGACGGCATAACGGTCGAGCAGGCGAATCGCGAGATCAGCGCCCTGTCACGCCGGCTCAAGCAGCAGTACGGCGACGAGACCTGGATGTACGACGCGGCCGCGGTCCCACTGCGCGAGCAGCTCGTGGGCAAAACCCGTCCGACGCTCCTTCTGTTGCTTGCCGCCTCCGCGTTCCTGTTGGCGATCGCCTGCGCGAACGTGGTGAATCTCCTCGTGGCACGGGCAGCAGTCCGCGAGGGCGAGCTCGCGGTGCGCCTGGCATTGGGCGCCGGCCGCGCCCGGATCGCACAGCAGTTTCTGGCGGAAGCGCTCGTCCTGGCTGTCGCGGGCGGGGTGCTCGGAGTCGTGCTCGCCACGTTAGGCGTGAAGGCGCTGCTCGCGCTCGAGCCGGGTAACCTGCCGCGCGTGGGCGAGGTTGGGGTGGACTGGCGAGTGCTGGCCTTCGCCCTCGGGTTGTCGGTCCTGGTGGCAGCCGTCCTCGGAGTGCTTTCCGCCCTGCGCGGCAGCAGGGGAGACCTCAAGCAAGCCATGGCGCAGGCGCAGCGTACGCAAGCGGGGGCGGGCGCGAGCTACCGCGTCCGCGGGGCGCTGGTGATCGCGCAGGTGGCCCTCACGCTGGTCCTGCTCGTCGGCGCGGGACTCCTCGCCCGAAGTTTTCTCCGGCTCGCACGGATCGATCCAGGCTATCGCACGGAGCGCGCGCTCGTCCTCGACATCTCCGCGTCGGTGCCGGAAGGACCGAGCGGGTTGCAGGACCGGGTCCGGCTCTATGACGAGATCACCGCGCGCATCGCCGCGCTTCCGGGTGTTTCGGCCGTGGGCGGCGTGAACGCCTTCCCGCTGACGGGCGGGAATCACGCCAACGGGACGTTCGTCATCATGAGTCGTCCCGATGAGCAGCTCGAGATGTCGCGACTATCCGCGCTCATGAGTGATCCATCGCGGAGTGGCGATGCCGAATTCCGCGTGGCGGGTCCGGGATACTTCAAGGCGATGAACATTCCGGTGATCCGGGGCCGCGTCTTCGAGGATCGCGATGGGCCGAACGCTCCTCACGTCGGCGTGATCAGCGCGTCGCTCGCCAAGGAGAAGTGGCCTAACGAGGATCCCATCGGGAAGATCATCCAGTACGGCAACATGGACGGCGACCTGCATCCGTTCACCGTGGTGGGCGTCGTGGGCGATGTGCGCGAGGCGAGCCTCGCGGACCAGCCGCGCCCGACGTTCTACGCGAGCTACCGACAGCGGCCGCTCCAGGCCCACGAGTTCTACTTCGTCGTGTCCGGCACCGCACCACCGGAGGCGATCATTCCGGCCGCGCGCCGGATCGTGTCCGACCTCCGCCCCGATGTGCCGCCGCGATTCCGCACGATGCGAACGGTGGTCTCGGAATCCGTGGCGGATCGACGGTTCGTGCTGATGCTGGTGGGCGTGTTCGGCGGGGCCGCGATGCTGCTCGCCACGCTCGGGGTGTACAGCGTGATCGCGTACGTTGTCACCCAGCGCCGCCAGGAGATCGGGGTTCGCGTTGCGCTCGGCGCCCGGTCAGGGGACGTGCTCCGGATGGTGCTCCGTCAGGGGTTCACACTGGCGTTCTTCGGGATCGCGATCGGAACGGTGATGGCGCTGTTCGTGGCGCGGCTCCTGTCGCGGTTCCTGTTTGGCGTGGCGCCTAACGATCCGGTGGCGTTCGGCGGAGTGATCGTCGTTCTCACCGGCGTGGCTCTGCTGGCGAGCTACGTACCCGCCCTGCGTGCGACGCGCGTCGATCCGATGACCGCGCTCCGCAACAGCTAGATGGGGCCGGCGTCGAAATACGCGGTATGGGGTCAGAGTCTTAACTCATCATTCCAACGCGCCCGCGTTGGAATGACGAGTTAAGACTCTGACCCCCAACGCGCCATTTCAGCGCGCGAGATTGACGTTCAGGAACTCCGGCTCACCGGTCACCTCGCGCTGGACGGCAGGCGCGAGCCAGTCCGGGAACGTCACGTCGTCATCCTCCGAGTCGAGCTCCACCTCGGCCAGCACCAGGTCGCGGTTCCTGAACTCGTCGATCTCCCACGTCAGGCCGTCGACGTCGACCTCGAACCGCCGTTTCCGGAGCCGGCGCCGCCTCGTGAGGGGCCACATCGCGAGGAAGGTCGCCTCTGTCGTCTCTTCCTCCACTTCCGTCCGCGTCACTCCCTCGCCGAGCTTCACGGTACGATAGAAGTGAAGATCCTTGCGGCCGCTACCGTGATGAATCGAGACGCGCCGGATCCGCTCCTGAAGTTTGGAGCCCGGCAGGTACCCCTGCGCGATATCGACCCACCGGCTGTCGCGAGCCTTTTCGGGCACGAACCGCAACAGATACTTCCGCTCGATTTCCTGACCCTCGCGCGCCGCCTGCGTGATTCGGTCTGCCGCCGCGTCGACGTCGCGGAAGAAGCCGGCCGCCTTGTCGCCCAGCCACTCGGCGCTGAACTGGGCGAACGCGGCGGTGGCGCGCATCCGCAGGCGCTCCATGATGGCGGAGAGCCCGGGCTCGAGGTCGGCGTTAGGCCGCGAACCGGATGGTGCGGCGACGGCTGGCTGTGGCGGTGACGAGGCGACGGGCGGCGCGGCGGTTGTCGGCGCGACTGACACAGCCGAGTCTGGCGGGCCGGACATCGTGGCGTCTGCTGTCTGCTCGACGCTCGAATCGGTCGGTGCCGCGACCGCGGTATACGGCTCGGCAACGGCAGCGGGGTCCGCACTGCCACTCGCCACCCGCGGGTTCGCATCGCTGGCGCGTCGTCTCGCATTCGCCGCCCGCGGTTGGTCGCCCCCGGCCGAGGCGGCGTTAGGCAGCGCGGCTGCGTCTGCCGCTGCCTTCGAGATCTCGGCGCCGAACACCTGCGCATCGTGCAGGTCGCCCAGCACGTCCTGCAGCGCCTTGAGACGGTCGACAATGTCAGCGGCGCCGGGAATGATCTTCGTCACCGGCTCGAGCAGGTACCGCAATCGCTTCGCGGCGATGCGCGCCTCGTGTCCTTCTCTCACATCACGTTCGCTGCGCACGTTACCGAGGTGGCGCTCGAGCTCGCGTGCCTGCGTGCGCACGCGCGGCGCGAGCGCTTCGCCGAACACCGGAACCGGTGCCGCGCGGCCGTCCTTCCGCAGCCGTATGCGCTCGCGATAAGACTCGAGCGCCCGCGCGAGCCTGCTCTCGAGCCGCGTGAAGCGCCCGTCGACGTCCTTTTCCAGCGCGCGATCCGTGTCCGCCTTTTTGTCCTTCATCTCCGAGACGAGCCAATCCAGTCCGGCCCGCTGCCGCCGGCCGAGCGAGCGACGTTGGTCAGCAAGCCAGGCCAGGTGCACCTCGAGATCGCGACTATCTCCGGTATCGTGGGCCAGGTCGCGAAGGCGGCGACGGAGCTTCTTACCGAGATCGTCGCGCAGGTACGGTCGAAACGCACGCTCCCAGCTGCGGAGCCGCCGGAGGGCGACGCGGAAGTCGTGAAGCGCCTCATCGTCGGACTCGCTCGCAAGGCGGGCATGGGCCGCGTTCGCGTCGGCCAGGTGGCCGAGCGCTACCAGTCGGACCGATCGATCAGTCGATTCGCGAAGGTTGTCGACTCGCGCGGGCATTCTTGGGAATAGGGAATCGGGAATCGGGAATCGAAACTGCGGACAGGCGCGAGTCGGGACGGAATCGAACGGTAGAGCGGCGCGAGTCGGAACGCAGGACGACGAAGGTGCAAGGTGATACCTGATAGCTGCCAGTACGTCGCGTGATCGTTACAATCTGTCGTAGCGTCGGCTCCTTTCGCACCGGATATGACTCGATCTTCCGTCACAATCCTTTGCCTGGCCAGCTACTTCAAGGGCCACGACTTCGTCCGCGAATGCCACCGACTCGGCGCCCGGGTTCTGCTGGTCACGCGCGAGGCGCTGCGTGACCTCGACTGGCCGCGCGACTCGATAGGCGAGCTGCTGGTCATGCCTGACACGACCCGCCGCGATCACATGGTGAACGGCGTCAGCTGGCTGGCGAGACGTGAGTCGATCGACCGCATCGTCCCGCTCGATGAGTTCGATCTGGAAATGGCGTCGACCCTTCGGGAGCACATGCGGATCCCGGGCATGGGCGAGAGCACCGTCCGCTTCTTCCGCGACAAGCTGGCGATGCGCATGCAGGCGGAGGAACGCGGTCTGCTGGTCCCGGAGTTCGTATCGATCTTCAACCACGATCGGATTCGCGACTACATGGCGCGGGTGCCGGGACCGTGGTTCCTCAAGCCGCGGCTCTCGGCGTCCGCGATCGGCATCCGGAAGATCTCACAGCCGGACGAGCTGTGGCCGGTGCTCGACGAGCTCGGAGACAAACAGTCCTATCACCTGCTCGAGCGGTACGTGCCGGGCGACGTCTTTCACGTCGATGCGATCGCCTGGGATGGGAAGGTCGTGTTCGCGGAAGCGCACGGATACTTCCAGCCGCCGTTCGACGTCTATCACGGCGGCGGCGTGTTTTGCACGCGAACGCTCCAGCGCGGATCTCCGGAGTCCCGAACGCTCCTGGAGCTCAACGAGCGGATCGTTACGGCGTTAGGCATGAGCCGCGGCGCACTGCACACCGAGTTCATCCGCGGCCGAGAGGATGGCCGATACTACTTCCTGGAGACGGCCGCTCGCGTGGGCGGAGCGAACATCGTGGCGCTCGTCGAGGCGTCGACGGGTCTCAACATGTGGCGGGAGTGGGCGCGGGTGGAGGTCGCGAGCGCGCGCGGCGAGGAGTACGCGATTCCAACCCGGCGCACGGACCACGCTGGCCTGCTGATCTCGTTGGCCCGGCAGGAGTGGCCGGATCTGTCGGCGTACGCCGATCCCGAGATCTCCTGGCGCCTCTCGAAGCGTCACCACGCGGGGTTGGTGGTGTCGTCGAGCTCGCAGGAGAGGGTGGAGACGCTGCTGGGGTCGTACGTACGGCGCTTTCGAGATGACTTCTATACGTCGCTGCCGGCGCCGGCGGAGGCGACGGAGTAGGGACTGGGGACTGGGGGACTAGGGACTCGGCCGGGAAGCCATTAACGCCGAGGAGCCTTCCTCTGCAGTAATAGCCTCCCGGCCGAGTCCCCAGTCCCCTAGTCCCCAGTCCCCGCAACACCCTGGACTTTCGGTATATATTCGGTCATCCTCCTATGCATTGCGATCAGGGAAGGATGCCGATGCCGCGAGAGCTGGAGCTGAGCGAGAAGCTGGAGATCCTCATGTCCCTCGCCGCAGAGGATCGCGAAGGACCCCCGGAGACCGCGCGGCCGCTGCCGCCTCGACTTCGCCACGCCGCCGAAGCGGGAGCCCTGCGCCCGCTCAACATTCGTGTGCTCCGCGGATCCGGCCGGCCGATCAAGCTGCTGCGCATCCTCATGACGAACGCGTGCGCGCTGAATTGCCACTACTGCCCGATGCGCCGCGATCGTGCAATGCGGCGGACGCTTCTCAAGCCGGAGGAACTCGTTCGCATCTTTCTCGGTGCCCTGCGACGTGGATGGTGTGAGGGGCTGTTCATCACGACTGGCATTCCGGCCCGCCCCGAGAAGGTGACCGACGACCTGATCGCCGTACTCGAGATGCTTCGCGTCAGGCACAAGTTCGCCGGCTACATCCACGTGAAGCTCGTGCCCGGCGCCGAGCAGGCGCAGGTCGAGCGGATTACCGCGCTCGCGTCTCGCGTGTCGGTGAACCTCGAGGCAGCGTGTGGTGACACCCTCCAGACCGTGGCGCCCGAGAAGCAGCTGGCGACCACGCTCGTGACGCTCGAGCGCGCGCGTCGGATTGTCGTCGCAAATCGCGCCGAAGAGCGCGCGGGTCGTCCGCGCGATGGCCAGCACCCGGGCGGCGTGGCGGGAATGACGATGCAGTTCGTCGTCGGCGCAACGCCCGACTCGGACCGTACGATCCTGGGGCGTGTGACGAGCCTTTACGCCGGTGGCGGGATTCATCACGCGCACTTCAGCGCGTTCCGTCCCATCCGCGACACGCCCATGGAAGGGGCGCCCGCCGCGCCCGTCCTCCGCGAGCATCGGCTGTATCAGGCCGACTGGCTGCTGCGGACCTACGGCTTCGCGCCTAACGAAGTGGTATACGAGGACAGCGGGAACCTTCCGCTCGCGATGGATCCGAAGGCAGCCTGGGCGCTCGCACATCCGGAGTCTTTCCCCGTCGACGTAAGCTCGGCGAGCTACGAGCGACTCGTGCGCGTCCCTGGGATCGGTCCGCGGTCTGCGCGCCGGATCGTGGACGAGCGCCGCCGCAGCGTCATTCGCGGCCTGTCCGACCTCCGACAGTTCGGCGTCGTGACGAACCGGGCTGGCGGCTTCCTGACCCTACGAGGTCGCAGGCTCCAGTCGGTTCGATGGGCGCAGCAGCTCGCCTTGTGGCGGCCCGAGGACGAAGTCGGGGCGCGCCACGAGGTATACGACTTTAGCCCGGGGACATTCCGGTAGGTACTTGGCTGCTCGCTGGTAGCCGACGGCTGCATCAACGGCAGCTATCCGCCATCAGCCACCCCTCGTCATCCCGAGCGTAGCGAGGGATCGCAGTCGTCCCGACCGAGGGCTAGCCCCTCTATCGTGACAATCGCGATCCCTCGCCTGCGGCTCGGGATGACACGCTTCTTCGCGTCTCCCGTCTCCCGATTCCCGATTCCCGATTCCCGACGTCGCCCGGCCCCTACTGCACGTTTACTGTCCCCTCCATCCCCGGGTGGTTCGTGCAGTGATACTGGTACGCTCCCGCCGTATTGAACGTCCGGCTCGAGCTTCCCGATGAGAAGTTCCCGACGTTAGAGGGAGAACCCGCGGTCATGAACGTCACGTTATGCGCGGCGCCGGCCGTGTTGTTCCAGGTCACCGTCCCACCCTTCGTGATCGTCACCGTCGTCGGTGAGAATGCAAATGTGGTGTACCCGTAACCATCGTCAGACGACGTGATCGTAACGGTGGCCGAGGCGGTCGCTCCTCCGCCCCCGGGGTTAGGCGTCGGGTTTGGGGTCGTCGGTCCGCCATCGCCACCTCCACCACCGCATCCTATCGCCACGACGGCCAGCAGGACATAACTCATCCTCATTGGGATGCCTCCTCGCGCTTGGTATGCGCGCCATAGTGACGCGCGGTTGCAGTCGCTTCTAAGCACGCACGCGCCAAAACCAGCGCGGTCGTGCGCGGGTCGTGGCGACAATGCGACGGCTCGATGAGTGTCGGAGCGGGACGCGAATCGCAATCGGGACACGGCAGGGTGCAAGCCCGGACCGGCGAACGTCAGGTCTCGGGCGGTGAGTGCGGACGCTCACGGCTCGGCTCGCGATCAGAACTCGAATCCGAACGCCAGATTCAGGTGCGTGTTCTTGGCGACGCCTGTCCCCTGGTATGTCGTCCGTTGCTGCCGCAACCCGAACGACGCGACGACCGGCCCGCCGGGATGCGTCGTGATGTGAGCCTCGCACGCCACGTTCTTCTGTCGCCCGGCTGGCAGCCCGGCCACGTCCTTCGGATCTCCGGTGCCGCAGCCACTCGCCAGCTCGATCAGCGTGTTCGGCCTCAGGATCAGCTGCCCCCATCCGCCTCGGTCTTTGATGGGGTCTCCGGTTGTGGTAAGGTTTTGTCCGATGCCGCCGCCACCGAGGCCGCGCAGCGCCTGACCGGAATACGCCTCGGCGCGCACCTCGACGTGGCTGCCTAACGGGACTCGCGCGTCGGCGGCGAGCGCATCGCTCGACACGAGGCTGCCGTCGGTCCGGCGAAGCCACCCCTTGTGTACACCGACGCCGATCTCGCCGCGTGAGTCCTCATCGCCCCACTGCGTCCGGATCCGCGCCTGCAGGTAGGGGCGATTGGACCGCTCCGCCGGATCCAGCCCGGTGTCGAACGTTCCAACCGGGTCGCCCGTGGTCGGCGCGAGCACGGCGCCCTGAATGCCGACCCGTCCCTTCTTCGAGATGATCCACGTACCCCGAACCTGCGGAAGCCAGAGCCACAGGTTGCCGGCGGTCGCGAACTCCGACGTCCCGAAGCTGGCCACGCTCACCGGATTCAATCCGGCCACGAGCGGCACCTCCTGTCCGAACAACAGCTCCGCGCGGTCCCAGATCAGGATTCCGCGTGCCGTCCGGATGCGGAAGATCGGGAAATGACGCCCGCCCACGCTCGGCTGTTGGCCGCCGAAGAAATCGGAGTGAAGCTCTCCGTCGAAGCGGCCGCCAAGGACTCGCGAGACATCGACGCGAATACCGAGCGACGTCTGACGAATCGCGCCGCCCAGCCCGCCCTGTGCCCGCCCGCCGGAGGGCGCGGCGAACTGCGGAACGTCGCTATTGTTAGTCGAGTCGGAGTTGTGGAATCCGTTGACCAGAACCCGTCCGAACAATTCCACGTGCACTCGCGACGCGGACTGCACCTGCGACTCGGCCTGGGTTGCCATCTGCTCTCGCAGAAGGGCGATCGCTTCCTCGGCCCGTCGGAGTCGCTCCGCAAGCGAGTCGAGTGAGGCAGGAGTCGAGCGGGTCGTGTCCTGCGCTGCGATGCGGCACGCCGGGATGACGGCGAGCGCGAGCAGCATCCGCACGAGTCTCGAGAGTCGGCGTGCGCGGATCGCGATAGCGAGGCTGGATCGACGAGTCGTTATGAGGTAGATCATTGATGGTCTCTCTTTCTGCTGCGTTGACCTCGGGCGAACTCTTCTTCTCCACGGCCCGTGCCTGGCTGCGGACCGCGGGCGTCCTTGCATCGGCGATGGCGGCGATCGCCACCGTTAGGGTCGCCGGTGCGCAGGGGGCGGTGTCCGGTCAGGTCTCCATCATCGAGCGCCCTGGGGCTCGCACCACGGATCTCGCCGACGCCGTCGTGTGGCTGGAGCCTCGAAGCGGAGGGCCGAATCCCGCGCATTCACGTGCGCAGATCGTCATGGAGTCTCGCGAGTTCGTGCCGCGAGTGCGAGTCGTCTCGACCGGAAGCTCGGTCGGATTTCCGAATCAGGACCCGTTTCGCCACAACGTCTTTTCGAAATCAGGACCGGGCGAGTTCGATCTCGGTCTGTACGGGAGGGGCGATACCAAGGACGCCCGAGTCGAGCGGGCGGGCGTGTATCCGGTCTTCTGTAATATTCACGCGAAGATGGTGGCCTTCATCGTCGCGGTACCGACACCGTACGTGGCGCAGCCAAATCCCGACGGCCGCTTCACGATCGGGGACGTACCACCGGGGAGCTACACACTGCACGCCTGGCACGATCGCGGTGGGGAGCGCTCGAGCGAGGTGACTGTCGCCGCTGCCGGTCGATCGGACGTGACGGTTCAGCTCGACGCGAGTGGGTATCGCCCAATGCCCCACAAGAACAAGTTCGGCCAGGAGTACACCAACACGGGCCGTGACCGGTACTAGCACCGACAGCTCGGCTGCCCCGGTAACTGGCGGGTCGCCGGAAGCGGCTCGAGGTCCGGCACAGCTGCCCGCGAGACCGCGCCGCCGCGGGCAGCCGCGCCCGGGCTCGCCGCTCACGTGGCGGCTTTTCCTCACCGTCGGCGCCGTGGTCGCAACGGTGCTGGTTGCGGCGTTGGTGCTGCTGTCGGTAGCGGCGGCTCGTGCGGCGAGCGTCAGCAGTGCACGCGCGCTCGATCGGACGACACGGCTGGTCACCGTTCTGCTCGACGGGCGAGAGCATGGTCTCAAGCGCGCGGCCGAGGTGTTTGTGAAAAACCCGAGCTCGTGGCCGCTGCTCATCGAGCATCGCCCGGAGGACATGCTCGACATGGCGGTCGAAGCGACCGATCGCGTAGGCGCGAGTTGGGTCCAGATCGTCGATGACCACGGGATTCGACTCGCGAAGAGCGATGAGCCGACCGCGGCACGCGTGCCTCTCTCGAGCTCAGCCCTCATCTCGGGCGCGCTCGACGGCACGTCGACAACGGGGACCGGCGTCATCGGCGATTCGCTGCTCTTTCAGGGCGTCGCGGTTCCGTTCGTCGTCGCGTCCCGTGTCGCCGGCGTCCTCATGGCCGCGCAGTTCGTGGACTCGGCGCTCGCGTCGCAGGTGAAGGCGGCGACGGCGAGCGATGTCGTATTCTACGTGACGGACACCGTCGGCACGCCGCGCATCGCGGCATCGACGCTCGGGCGGACACCGGCACTGGTGGACATGCTGCGACGCGCTCGCCTGGACACGGCCCGTGCGGCGCCTAACGATTCAGCGGCCAGCCCCGCGGCCGCTGTCGAGCCCCATGCGGAAGTCGAGCTCGGGGGCGAGCACTATGTCGGCCGCGGTGCGGCGCTGCGCTCGGCTGGCGGTGACGTGCTTGGCGGCTTCGTCGCGCTGCGGTCCCGCGAGGCGGAGATGGCGCCGTATGTCGCGCTGCGGCGATGGATTGCCGTGGCGGGACTTCTTGGGCTGGCCGTCGCGTTCGTGCTCGCGTTTCTGACCGCGCGGTCCGTCGCCCGGCCCGTGCTGGCCATTGCCGACGCGACGCGTCGCGCTGCCGACGGCGACTACGCGGCAGTCGTGGACGTCGACTCGAACGACGAGGTGGGAGAGCTCGCGAGCGCTGTTCGAACCATGCTGGCGGATCTCCGCGCGAAGGAGGCGCTCGTCGCGGTGTTGCGAACACCGCGTTCTGTCGGACCGGCGTTGGAGAACGGAACGGGATCGACCGTTGTATCCGGGGTGATCGAGGAACGTCGGACGTCCAACCCATCGACGCGGGACAGCGACGTCTTCGGGGGCCCCGAGCCGATCATGGCCGGACGCGTGCTGGCCAGGCGGTACGCGATCGCCGAGCAGTTAGGCATCGGCGGCAACGGCGTCGTGTATCGCGCCTTCGATCGAGAGCTCGGCGAAGTGGTTGCGGTGAAGACGGTCCGGCCCGATGTGCTCGCCGTCGATCCGACCGCGCTCGAGCGGCTCAAGAGCGAGATCCGCCTCGCGCGCCGGATCTCCCATCGCAACGTCGTGCGCACGCACGATCTCGGGGAAGCCGATGGCGTGTACTTCATCACGATGGAGTACGTGACGGGTACGTCGCTGCGCGAGCTCATCGATCGTGGTGAGCCGCTCCCGGTGCCGGCGGTGGTGGCGATCGCGAAGCAGTTGTGTCGGGCGCTCGAGGTGGCGCACGAGCAGGGCGTCATCCATCGCGACATCAAGCCGCAGAACCTCATGGTCCAACCGGACGGCACACTCAAGGTGATGGACTTCGGCGTCGCGCGGCTTCGGGAACGGACGCAGCAGCTCACGAGCGCGGGGATGGTGGTCGGGACGCCGGCCTACATGGCGCCGGAGCAGCTCATGGACGACGAGGTAGACGCGCGGGTGGACATCTACGCGGCGGGCGTCGTGATGTACGAGTGCCTAACGGGACACCGGCCGGTGGATGGCAGCTCGCCGCACGTGCTGATGGCGCGAATGATGGCCTCGCCGATTCGTCCGCCGCACGAGGTGAATCCGGGTGTGTCGAAGCTGCTGTCGGCGATCGTCATGCGGACGCTGGCGAGGGAGGCGGACGCCCGCCCGCAGACTGCGGGGGAGCTGTATGACTTGCTCGCGCACGTAGAAGAATAGGGAATCGGGAATAGGGAATCGGGAATCGTAAGCCCTCGGGATGCCTCTCTGAAGCGAGATAAGCATCCCGAGGGTTCTACTATTCCCGATTCCCGATTCCCGACCTAGACGCCCAGCTTCTTCAACGCCTCCGGCGGGCATCCCTCCCACTTCGCCTGCGGGACGTTGCCCGTGTAGCGAAGGTCCTGCACGCCCATCTTGCTCGAGAAGAAACCGGCTGCCGTCATGTCCCGCATCCGGTTGAAGAACGTCACGCCGTGACTGAGCCCGGGCTTCGCTTTCTCCGGCCACGCGATGTCGTCGAGCACCTGGCGGCGCTGCGCGTCGGTCGCGGTGAGGAAGGTTTTGCCGGTGCCGAAGCGATTCGCGCATTCGCGGTCGAGCCAGGCCAGCCCACCACGCATGTTCACCTGTGCAGGTGTCGGTGCCACGTAGAACCGGCGCGTGGGATTCGGTGGACCTGGCGGCGGTGTTTGATCGGACAACACGAAGTCGATGTACTGAGGTGCACCCGCGTCGGTGGCCGATCCCGAACGCGCATCACGAGGGATGATGTAGTCGGCGAGCACGCGAACGGTCTGGTACTCGTGCGCGGTGAAGAATTTCGGCGTGTACGCCGTGCCCTGCATCTCCGCGAGGACCGCCGACTCCGCCGCCTCACGCGCCCGGAGCACGTGCTCCTCGCTCGTCTCGAACGTGCCTAACACGGGCACAGCGGCTGCCGCCGCTATCGCTTTAATGGCGCCGCGCCGAGTCACCTGATCGGTCACCGACGCACTGTTCCCATCTGCCCAGCTTCGCTGGGCTCCCGCCGGTTCCCCGTTCCCGCCTTCCGATTCCCGCTTCCCGATTCCCGATTCCCTTGTCATAAAGCGCCTGCCTTCCGCTGCTGCGCGATGTAATCGCTGGTTCGCATGGACAGCGCGAGAATGGTCCACGTAGGGTTCTTGTCCGCCTGAGACACGAACGGCGCGCCGTCGGCGATGAAGAGGTTCTTCACGTCGTGCGCCTGGCAGTTCGCGTTCACGACGGACGTCGTCGGGTCCTTGCCCATCCGCGCGCCGCCCAGCTCGTGGATGATCGAGCCGCCGTTCGCGATTCCGTACCCCTGGTCCTTCGTCGGCATGGGCGAGTCCACCTGGCCACCCATCTCGGCGATGATCGCGCGGAAGGTCTCCTGCATGTGCTTCACCTGATTGTACTCGTGGTCGGTCCACTTCCAGTGGAAGCGCAGCACCGGGATGCCGTACTGGTCGACGACGGCGGGGTCGATCTCGCAGTAGCAGTCATCGTTAGGGATCATCTCGCCGCGCCCGCTGAATCCGATCGACGCGCCGTAGTAGCGACGGTAGTCGGCCTTGAGCGACGCGCCGTATCCACCGCCGCCCGGGTACCGGTGAATGCCGCTCATGAACCCCGCACTCGGCACGCCACGGCCGCCATACGTCTCGATGTGATAGCCGCGTGGGAAGTCGAGCTTCGTGTTGTCGAGCCACCAGGGCATATAGATGTGCATCCCGCCCACGCCGTCCTCGTTATGCGGCGGCATGTCCGCCATCTTCGGGATGAACCCGGAGACGTCGGTGCCCGTGGTGTCCGTGAGGTACTTGCCGACCGTGCCGCTCGAGTTGGCGAGCCCGTTCGGGAATTGCGACGATTTCGAGTTGAGGAGCAATCTCGCGGTCTCGCACGCGCTCGCCGCGAGCACAACGATCCTGGCCGAGATGTGCTTGTCGGTGCCGGTCTTCTTGTCGATGTAGCTGACACCGTTCGCGAGGCCATCCTTCCCGACCGTCACCTCGCGAGCCATCGCGTCGGTGATCAGCGTCAGGCGGCCGGTCTTCTGCGCCGGCGGGATGAGTACGTTCGTCGACGAGAAGTTGGAGGCCGTCATGCAGCCGCGGTTGCACTGCCCGCAGTAGTGGCACGGCGCTCGCCCGTTGTGCGGCTTCGTGATGATCGAGAGTCGCGACGGGATGACGGTGACCCCCAGCTTCCTGGCCGCCTTCGTCGCGAGCAATTCGTAGCAGCGCGGCGTGGGCGGTGGATGGAAGATTCCGTCTGGCTCGTTAGGCAGGTTCTCGGCGCTGCCGAAGATGCCGATGAGCTTGTCGGTCTCGTCATACCACGGCTTGACGTCGTCGTACGTGATCGGCCAATCGTCACCCAGTCCGTCGCGGCTCTTGCGATTGAAGTCGTACGGACCGAAGCGGAGCGAGATCCGCCCCCAGTGATTGGTTCGCCCGCCGAGCATGCGGGCGCGCCACCAGTCGAACTTCGTGTCGGGTGCCGTGGTGTACGGCTCGCCGTCGATCTGCCAGCCGCCAATGCATCCGTCGAACTCACCGAACGGGCGCTCACGCGTGGAGGCGCCACGCCGCGGTGAGTCGTACGGCCATTTGAGCATCGCGCCGTCCTTCACCGGGTCCCACATCTGGCCGGCCTCGAGCAGCGCGACGCGAGCGCCGGCCTTCGTGAGGGCGTGGGCGGCCATGCCACCCCCCGCACCCGACCCGACTACACAGACATCGTACGTGTCCGAACGAGACTGACTCTGCATTCCCGGTCTCCTTGTCGCACGAACAGAGCGGTGTGGACCGGGTCAATTCTATTCGCCAATCCACGCCCACGCGAACCCGGAGAGACGGGGTTTTTCGACTGAATACCGATCACCAATGACCCTAAACCAGAACCGATGACTCGCCATGCATCACGAGATGTCATGGCGAGTCATCGGTTTGTGTGGTGGGTCCTTGGTTTCGGTCGTCAGTAACAGCTGCTGCTACTTCTTCGACGCCGTGTCCTTGGCCGCCTTGAGCTCGTTGTCCTTGATGGCCTGTGCCTTCGTTAGGTGCTCCTGCACCTTGCCGGTCGCCTTCTCCAACGCAGCGCGCAGGTCCGCGTCGGTGGTGTTCTTGGCCGCGTCCTGGAGCTTGTCGAGGACGTCCTTGTGGTCCTTGATCTGGTTGTCGATGTATTGCTCATCCCAGTCGTGACCCGCCTTCTTGTCGGTGAGGTCCTTGATGTCATCGGCCGAGTGCTTGACGGCATCCCGGACGTCGTCATCGGCGGTGTCCGGCTTCACGTTCAGCTTCGTTGCGAGCGCCTTGAGCTCGCCGGCCATCGCGCGATGGTCGGCGGCCACCTGACGCGCGAAGGACTTCACCGCCGGCGTCGTCGCCTTGCGAGCCGCGAGCTCGCTCTCGCGAATCTCGCCGGCGCCGGCGGCGGCAGCGAAGCCGATCGTATTTGCGCTGGTCCATCCGCCGCGCTTCGCGAGACTGCCGGCCGCGGAATCAACGCGGCGCACGGCGGTATCCGCGGCCGCGCCCACGCGCGCCACGGCAGTGTCGATTTTTGCCGCGGTTGTGTCGGCCAAGTTACTCTCTCGCCCCTTGCAGGCGCCCAACGCGAGCAACGCCAATGCGCAGCTCACTGTCCCCTGGATCTTCATGAAGCCTCCGAGTTGCATGGACCGCGCGAGCTCCACGCGCTCGCCGGCGATCCCAAGGGTGCAAGAGGCGTTCTTGCGACTCGCGTCGTGGCCGGTACACGGCACGGTCGAGGCAGTGTTGATTATAAACGGCCATTCACTTATGCTGCGTGTCCGTTCAGAGGGAGCAAAGCTTGGCCAGGCTCGAGAATCGAATCGCCCTGGTCGCTGGCGCGACGCGCGGGGCCGGACGCGGGATAGCCATCGCACTGGGCGAACAGGGCGCGACCGTGTACTGCACGGGCCGCTCGATTCGTGGCCAGCTCGCGAGCGGTGCCGATCGGCCCGAAACGATCGACGAAACCGCCGAGCTCGTGACCTCGGCCGGTGGGCAGGGAATTCCCGTGCGCTGCGATCACACCGCCGAGGAGGACGTGCGAGCGCTCGTCGATCGCGTCCGCCGCGATCACGGTCGGCTCGATGTGCTCGTGAACGACGTCTGGGGTGGGGACGTGCTCACCGAGTTTGGCAAGACGTTCTGGCAGGTGGACCTTGCCAAGGGCCGTCGCATGATCGATCAGGCCATCTGGTCGCACATCCTAACGAGTCATCACGCGGTGCCACTCATGTTCGAGCGGGGCGACCGCGGCACCGGGCTCGTCGTCGAGATCACCGATGGCGACTTCTACGGGTATCGCGGCAACATCTTCTATGACCTCGTGAAATCCAGCGTGATCCGGCTCGCGTTCATCCAGGCGCGTGAGCTGCGCAGGCAGGACATCGCAGCCATCGCCGTGACGCCCGGGTTCCTGCGGTCGGAGTTCATGCTCCAGCACTTCGGCGTCACGGCGGACACGTGGCGCGATGGCGCGAAGAAGGATCCGAACTTCATCGCGTCGGAGTCACCGCTCTATGTTGGGCGCGCCATCGCCGCGCTGGCAGCGGACCCTCATGTAAAGGCGAAGTCGGGCAAGGTGTTCGCGTCGTGGACGCTCGCGAACGAATACGGCTTCACGGATGCCGACGGGTCGCGCCCCGACTGGGGCGCGCACTTCGCGCAGGCGTACGGTGCGCGCTACCGAACGTTCGACGACGACATGTACGCGGCGTTCGATGGGCCAGCCGAGCTGCTCTTCGCCGACTGGCCCTGAGGTGCCTGGGAGGGGCAACGTTGCGCATGCGAGCAATGCTCCTCCGCGAGCCGTCGCGAATGGCCGACGGCGTCTCGCCGCTGTATCCCGATGACGTCGCCGTGCCCGTTCCGAGTCACGGCGACGTACTCGTGCGCGTCTCGGTCTGTGGCGTCTGTCGGACGGATCTCGACATCGTCGAGGGCCGCCTAACGGCCCAGCGATATCCCGTCATCCCGGGGCATCAGGTTGTCGGCACTGTAGAAGCCGTCGGCGATGAGGTCGACGACTTCCACGTTGGCGATCGCGTTGGCGTCGCATGGATTCACTCGGCCTGCGGACGCTGCGCCTGGTGTCGCAGTGGGCGCGAGAACCTCTGCCCATACTTTCGGTCCACCGGCTGCGACGAGAATGGCGGGTACGCGGAGTACGTCGTCGTTCCCGCGGCCTTCGCGCACGCGATCCCGGCGGCCCTGCCTGACGCGAGCGCTGCACCACTCCTGTGCGCCGGCGCGATCGGCTTGCGATCATTACGCCTCGCCGAGCTCGTGGATGGCCAGCCGCTCGGCCTCACCGGCTTCGGTGCGTCTGCGCATCTCGTGCTGCAGCTCGCGCGGCATCGCTTTCCGGCATCGCCGGTCTACGTCTTCGCGCGGAATGCGCGCGAGCGCGAGTTCGCGCGCGAGCTGGGCGCAGCATGGGCGGGCGACACGGCGGATGAGCCCCCAGAGCGCATGGCCGCGATCATCGACACGACGCCGGCGTGGAAGCCGGTCGTGAGCGCACTGGAGCGTCTCCTCCCCGGCGGGCGTCTCATCATCAACGCGATTCGAAAGTCTCCCGCGGACCAGGGTGTGCTCGAGTCGCTGGACTACGCGAGGCACCTCTGGATGGAGCGCGAGATCAAGAGCGTGGCGAACGTCACGCGCGCTGATGTGCGGGAGATGCTCGCCGAGGCCGCGGCGATGCAGCTCAAGCCATCGGTGGAAGAGATGTTGCTCTCGGACGCAAACGTCGCGCTCGGGAGGGTGGCTCGTGGTGAGGGAGTTCGAGGCGCACTCGTGCTTGACGTGGGGAATCGGGAATAGGGAAAGCGGGAACCGGGAACGGGGAACCGGGAACAGTGACTCCGCGTGGAGCCTCGGTTCCCAGTTCCCAGTTCCCGCTTCTCTCAGATCATTGGCCCGTCGGCAACACCACCAGCATCTTCTGATCGATCGGCAGCCGAACTTCTAAGCGGTCGCCTGGGTGAAGTGGGATCGGGCCGCTCGACGGCCTCGACGAACGTGCGAGCAGGCGCGCGACCACGTTCACGTTCTCGCCGCGCGTTACGACTTCGGGTGGTACCGTCAACGTGTCGGTCCGACCTGCGGCGACTGTTCCAATGCGAATGGGCTGGTTCCCGGACAGCACGGCATAGACGTCGGCCTGGTCCAGCGACTCGTTCGTGAAGATGAGATAAGCCGGCGGCGGGCCCTGACCCTTATGGAATGGACCGCAGGCCGCGGCGGCGAGCGCGGCTGCGGCGAATAGGATCAGGCGAACCCGATTCGTGAATGTGTGAGTGCGTGTCATAGAGTTCCTCGTGAGCCACGGAGGTGTCGAACGAACCAGTCTCTCGCGAGCCGGGCCACCTCCTCGAGCGTACCCGGCTCTTCGAACAGGTGGGTCGCGCGGCGAACGATCACCAGCTCCACCGGAGCCGTCATCTGCGCTCGGGCGCGCTCGTTCAACTCGATCACGGGCTCGTCCCGCGAGCCGACGATCAGCAGCGTCGGAGCCTGCACGTTAGGCAGCTCGGCGCCAGCGAGATCCGGGCGACCACCTCGTGATACTACACCGCTGACACGCCCGGGTTCGCGCGCTGCCGCAACGAGCGCCGCGCCCGCACCAGTGCTCGCGCCGAAGAGCCCAAGCGGCAGCGCGCGCGTAGCGTTCTCCACCGAGAGCCACCGCATGGCGGCCAGGAGCCGATCGGCCAGAAATCCGATGTCGAAGCGCAGCTCACGTGTCTCGTCATCAATGGCTTCCTCCGCCGGCGTCAGAAGATCGAGCAGCAGCGTTCCAAACCCGGCAAACCGCAACTCTTCCGCGACATAGCGATTGCGCGGGCTGTGACGACTGCTGCCGCTCCCATGCGCGAACAGGATGACCCCGTCCGCGCTATCGGGGATGGCGAGTGTTCCTTCGAGCGTCACCGACCCGGCCGGAACGGTGACGCTCGTCTCGCGAGCGGTCAGTGCTCGTGGCGTCGCCGCGTTTCCCATCCCTTCTTCGCTGCCTTGCTGCGCGTGGACGAGCTCACACTGTGGCCGCCGATGCGCCCGCCCTTGCGAGCAGGCTCGTGGTTTTCGCTGCGTCCGCGACCCGATCCCGATTTCTTGCCGCCATGCGTCATCGCGTTCACGGTGGCCCAGGCCCGGCGCTCCGCTTCGCGATCCGGTACGCCGCGATCTTCGTAGCCTTCCTCGATATGTTCGGCCTGGCGCTTCTGCTTGTCCGTGTAGGCGCTCTTGTCTCCTCGTGGCATTTCCACCCTCCATCATGACTGCTCACTGGCACGGCGATCGCTGCGTGACGTGCGTACCCTCTGCGCCGATCGCTCCGATGATTTGGTAGGGAATCAATCGAGCAACGCGTGTGCCGGTGGATGCGTGGCGGCCGGTTTCAACTTTGACGCGCGCCGAGTCTTTCGGCGCCATGAACAGCGAGGTCAAGCGATGCCTCTCGTGATCAAGTCGACCGCGTTCGCGCCAAACGGCGGCATCCCCATCAAGTTCACGTGCGAGGATGACGACCTCTCGCCCGCGCTCGAGTGGTCGGGCGTCCCACAGGGAACGAAGAGCCTCGCGCTCATCGTCGATGATCCCGACGCCCCCGATCCCAAGGCGCCGAAGATGGTCTACGTTCACTGGGTGCTGTATGACATTCCGCCGTCCGCGACCGGGTTGGCCGAGGGGATGAAGACAGACCGCTTACCGAAGGGCACGCGCGAGGCGAGGAACGACTGGAACAAGCTGGGCTACGGCGGTCCGTGTCCGCCGATCGGCCGGCATCGCTACTTCTTCAAGCTCTATGCGTTGGACACGACGCTCGGTGATCTCGGGTCAGGGGCGAAGAAGGCCGACGTCGAGAAGGCCATGGCAGGCCACATTCTCGAGCAGGCGGAGCTCGTGGGCACGTACCAGGGCGCGCACGGGCCGGCGAAGGCTCGTCGTTAGGCGTGCGAGCCTAACGACGAGCGGTGGAGGTCGTGATGCGCCAGCGGACCTTGCCGCCGAGTGGATCACGCGTGAGCGCGTAGGACCCCGCGGCGGGGCGAAGCTCGAGCTGCTGTAGTGCGCCATCCGGCAGCGCAAACAGCCCGGTGATGGGACCGCCGATTCCCCCGGGAACGGCGAACACACGCAGCTCGACCTCGCTCCAGTTCATCGCGGCCGTATGCTGCGCCACCGGAATGTGCGGGATCGCCGCGTTCTGCCTGACGAGCAGCACGATCGGGATCTGGCCCGACCGGATGTCGTGCCACGCCGCCCCCGGATACGCGCGCCCGGTCTGGTAATCGATCCATGTCCCCGGCGGCAGATACACCTGGCGATGGTCGGCCTCGTCGAAGAGCGGCGCGACGAGCAGGTCCGAGCCGAAGAAATACTCATCCTCGACCAGCCACGACGTCGGGTCATCGGGATACTCGAAGAAGAGCGTCCGCATCATCGGAAATCCCCTCTCGGACGACGCCTTCGCCTGCGCATAGATGTACGGCATGAGAGCGTACTTCAGCTCGATGGCGTGCCGGAAATCGACGACGAACGCCGAGTCGTACTCCCATGGCTCGCGTGGCGGTGCACCGTGCGTGCGCGTGTGCGAGGAGAGCGCCCCGAAAGGTGCCCAGCGGCGGTACAGCTCCCGCGGCGACCGGTTGACGAATCCGCCGATGTCGTGGCTCCAGTAGGTGAACCCCGACAGACCTAACGAGAGCCCGCCACGCAGCGTCGCCGCCATCGCCGAGTTCGTGTTCTCGGCATCGCCGCCCCAGTGCACCGGATAGCGCTGGCTCCCGGCCCACGCGCTCCGCCCCCAGATGATGCCGGAGCCTGTCGCGCGCTTCGTGACTTCCCACGCCGCCTTGTTGTACCGTACCGGATAGAGGTTGTGCTCGTACCATCCGGTCCGCCCTGATGCATAGAGCCCGGTCAGCGGCGCGCCCTCTCCGAAATCCGCCTTGATGACGCCGACGCCCATGCCAAGGAGACTCTGGAGCTTGCCCTCGTACCACTGCACGGCGGCTCGGTTGCTGAAGTCGAGCGTTGCGTCCTCTTCACCGATCACACCGGCTTCGTTGCGAACGGCGAGGCCGCCGCGAAAGAGCTCGTCCCAGATCTTGTTCCGGCGCGTGAAATACGTGTACTGCCAGAGACTCACGTGAAAGCCATCGCGCGCGAGATCCGCGATCATGGCGCGCGGGTTCGTGAAGCGCGTGGTCGAGAACTCGTAGTTGCTCTGCCAGTCGGTCTCGAACCAGCCCGTATCGAGGTGGAGCACGTCAGCGGGAATGCGGTACTGGCGGAGCTTCGCCGCCACGTCCCGCACCTCCGCCTCCGTCTTGTAGGTGATCCGGCTCATCCAGAGCCCGAACGACCAGAGCGGCGGAACGGGACTGCGTCCCGTGAGCGCGGTATACGCGCCGACAATGTCTTTCGGCTGGCCGAGAAAGATGAAGAGGTCGAGCACCTCGTCGCCCGTGTAGATGACGGTGTGCTGGTCGAAGTCGTGGCCGAAGTCGAACGTAACGGGCGCGCTCGTGTGCACGAACATGCCGTAGCCGTTGCTGCTCAGGAAAAACGGAATCGCCTTGTACTGACGGTAGTTCTGCACGCCCTGACCGTCGCGCAGGTACATGACCATCTTCTGGCCGCGCTTGTTGAGCCGCGTGAACGACTCGCCGGTCCCGAAAATCTTTTCGTCGTGTTGGAGCTCGAACGTGGCGGCGGTACTTCGGCCGAGATCGCGTGCTCGACGGACGAACGAGAAGGGCGTGTACGGCTGGAACGATGCCGGGTCGCCTAACGTCTGCGTGCGTGTCAGCAGCTTCCCGGTCGTGTCGTACAGCTCGATGTGCCACGGATTCCGGATCAGCCGAAGCTCGCCGAACGCGCCGCGATAGCGCACGACGCTGTCCCCGCCCTCGGCGCGCCACGAGCGGTCGGTTGGCACAGGACCGGCGAGCATGAGCGAGTCGGTGTCGCGGCGCGCGTCGGGTGGGAGATCACGCGTGAAGAACCGCAGCCGTACGGTGCGCGGGCTGACGAAGGTGATCTCGAACGGGAGGGCGGGGTCGCGGTCGTACTCCGTACCGGGAAATTCGGTCGCCTCGGCACGCGAGTAGCCGACGTCCATCTTATTGAAGGAGTAGCTCGGCTGGCGGGTGTAGCGTTCCCATTGGAGGAGGCCCGCGCCGGTGGACGCGTCGAACTGTGTGACGCGGCGCCCGACGAAGTGGAGCTGGTCGGGTTTCTCGAAATCTTCGCTGACGTCGACGAGGTCCCCGACGATCTGAGGCTGCGATTGAGCGTGCGGTGCGGTCTGAGCCGCTCCCGCACCGGGCCTAACGAGAAGGCCGATCGTGGAGATGGCGATTAGCGCGGTTCGCAGATCGTGCATGGTCATCGCTGTCCCCTCGTCTGTGCTTGATTCTCGTTGCGCAGAAGTGCTGACCTGGCGGGGAACGCCCTACGGTTTCTCGAGGTCTCTGATCCAGATATTCCGATACCGAACTTTCGTCCCGTGATCCTGGAGCGATAACGGCAGGCGGTCCTCATGCTTCTCGTACGGTGGCCGCCTCTGGTGCGCCGTCGGTCCGGACAACACCACGTTGTCCTGCACCAGGACCCCATTGTGCAGGATCGTGAACCGCGCCGGACTCGTGACCTTGCCCGCCGCATCGAACCGCGGGCGGTGGAAGATGATGTCGTATGTCTGCCACTCGCCGGGCGGGCGACTGGCGTTCACCAGCGGTGGAAACTGTCCGTAGATCGCCGACGCCTGGCCGTCGGGATACGTCTGGTTCTCGTACGAGTCCAGCACCTGCACCTCGTACCGCCCCATGAGGAAGACACCACTGTTACCGCGCTCCTGACTCTCGCCCACCGCGGGCAGTGGCGCCATCCACTCCACGTGCAGCTGCGCGTCCCCGAATGCGTCGCGCGAGACGATCCCTCCAGCGCCGGGCACCACCTCCACATATCCCTGCTCGACCTTCCAGCCGGGCGCGCCGCCTCCCTCCTTCTGCCATCGAGAAAGGTCGGTGCCGATCAGCACCGTCGCATCCGCGGGCGGGGCGACCGTCCAGCTGTTCGCCGGCGGCTTGACGACGCGAGGTTGCGGGCGGTCCGTCGAGTGAATCGGCCATCGCGTGGATGGCTGCGCGTTGGCGTCATGCATGATGACTGTGACGAGCACCGCACTGCCAATGCCAATGCAGGCGACGCGCCGAATGAGGGAGGAGGAGGGGGAGCACATAGGAATGTCGGTGCGAGAGGATAGGGCGAAGGTCCGACATTGATCGACCGGGATATCAGAATCAAGTTTGCGTCCACTCGGAGCGATAGGGAATCGGGAATGAGGAATCGGGAATCGATGAACAGGCGCGCGTTTCTCGAGCGCGGGACCAGGGCCGGCATTGGGCTCGGCGCGGCGTCCTTGGTGGCTCGCGGCGTCTGGGTCCCGGGCGCCAGCTCCGCCACGGTTGACGAGGCGTTAGGCATCGGGGATCCCGCGCTCCAGGCCACCGGCTCGCAGCGGACACAGACGCTCGCGCTGTCGAACGCTGCCATCGCGGCGCAATGGAACGTGGACGCCGGTCACCTGCATTTCCTCCGGCTGGCCGAACCGAACGGCGCCGTGCTCCGGGTCCCCGATGACGTGTTCACGATCATTCTTGGGGACGGTGAGCCAATCCGGGCGAGCGAGATGCGTGTGGTCGGCACGCCACGTGTCGCGGCGATCGCGACGACCGCCGGCGCCTCCCGGCTCGCCGAGCGGTTGCCCGGTCGCCAGGTCACGGTGCAGCTCGAGGATTTCGCGCAGCGACTCGCCGTGAGCTGGCGCGCCGAGCTCCGCGACGGCGCGCGATACATCCGGCAGGAGCTGACGATTCAGTCGTCGAAGGACATCCGCGTCCGGGAGATCGTGCTCGTCGATCTTCCGGCGCCCGGCGCGACGATCATCGGGAGCGTGAAGGGCAGCCCGATCATCATCGACCGCTGGTACGCCTCGGCCGAGCATCCGCTGGCCGTGAATGCGGTCGATGGCGCGCGCGTTCGGTCGTCGATCGTACGAGAGCTTCCGCTGCGCGCGTCGACGACGCTGCAGCTCTCTTCGGTGATCGGGACGACGCGCGCGGGCCAACTCCGGCGCGATTTCCTGGCGTACGTAGAACGCGAGCGTGCGCATCCGTACCGGCCGTTCCTGCATTACAACTCGTGGTACGACCTTGGCTACTTCTCGAAGTTCAACGAGGCCGAGGCGCTCGCGGTCATTAAGGCGTTCGGCGAGGAGTTGCAGCGCCGACGTGGTGTCGAGCTCGACTCGTTCCTGTTCGATGACGGGTGGGACGATCCGAAGACGCTCTGGGGTTTTCACAGCGGATTCCCGCGCGGCTTCTCTGGCGTACGCGAAGCGGCTGCGCGCTACGGCGCGGCCCCCGGCGTCTGGATGTCTCCGTGGGGCGGCTACGGGAAGCCGAAGCAGGATCGCCTAACGAATGGCAAGGCCAAGGGGTTCGAGACGAACGCCGGCGGGTTCGCGCTGTCCGGTCCAGTCTACTACCGGCGCTTCCTCGACACGTGCCTGACGATGATCCGCCGCTATGGCGTGAATCAGTTCAAGTTCGACGGCACGGGCAACGCCGACCGCGCGTTCCCCGGAAGCGCATTCGGCAGCGACTTCGAGGCGGCGATCGCGCTCATCGAGACGCTCCGCCGCGAGAAGCCGGACCTCTACGTGAACCTCACGACGGGTACCTATCCATCTCCGTTCTGGCTTCGCTGGGCGGACTCGATCTGGCGCGACGGTGAGGACCACGAGTTCGCCGGCATGGGCTCGAAACGCCAGCAATGGATCACCTACCGGGATGCGCAAACGTTCGCCAACGTCGTCAGGCGCGGGCCGCTCTTCCCGATCAACTCCCTGATGTTGCACGGGCTCATCTTCGCGCGATCGGCGAAGAACCTGGAGATCGATCCGCAGAACGATTTCCCGTCGGAAGTGCGCTCGTATTTCGGCTCCGGGACGCAGCTTCAGGAGATGTACGTCACGCCAACGCTGCTCAAGACGGCGAACTGGGATGTGCTCGCGGAGTCGGCGAAATGGTCGCGTCGCAACGCGGGCACACTCGTGGACACGCACTGGATCGGCGGCGATCCGGCCGTGCTGCAGCCGTACGGGTGGGCGTCGTGGGCGGCGCGCGGCGGGATCATCACGATCAGGAACCCGAGCGACAAGGTGCAGGCAATGGCGATCGATGTGCAGGAGGCGTTCGAGCTGCCGCCGGATGCGCCGCGTGTGTACAAGGCGCGTAATGCGTTCCCGGTGGCGCGCGGACGCATGATTCCAAGTCAGTTCATCAAAACGCAGTCGCAGCGAATCGACTTGCAGCCGTTCGAGGTGCTGACGCTCGAACTGACGCCGTGAGGTACTGTCCCCTCGTTCGGCACGACCGCGATCCCTCCCTTCGTCGCTGGCGCTCCTCTGGGCAGGCGCCTGGCGGCTCGGGATGACACGGGTGGTCATCCCGAGCGAAGCGAGGGATCGCGCTCATCCCGGTAGAGGGCTCCCGATTCCCCATTTCCCGATTCCCGACAGATGCGTTTGACGTCGCTCGATTGGCTCATCGTCGTCGTATCGATCATCGTCTCGTTCATTCCGGCCATCGTGCTCGCTCGACGCGCGGGGTCGAGCACGACCGAGTTCTTCACGTCGGGGCGGGCGGCGCCGTGGTGGCTGATCGGCGTGTCCATGGTCGCCACGACCTTCAGCACCGACACACCGAACCTCGTCACGAACATCGTTCGCACCGGCGGCGTCGCCGGCAACTGGGCCTGGTGGGCCTTTCTGCTCACCGGCATGGCCACGGTGTTCTTTTACGCGCGGCTCTGGCGACGGTCCGGCGTCCTCACCGATCTCGAGTTCTACGAGATCCGCTACTCCGGCCGCCCCGCGACATTCGTGCGCGGATTCCGAGCATTGTATCTGGGCCTCTTCTTCAACTGCGTGATCATGGCGACGGTGAACCTGGCTGCCGCGAAGATCGCGAACGTGTTGTTAGGCTGGCCGATGGCGAAGACGCTGCTCGTCTGCGCGCTCCTCAACGTCGCGTTCGCGGCCACGTCCGGGCTCTGGGGCGTGCTCGTCACCGACTTCATCCAGTTCGGGATCGCGATGACCGGGTCGGTCGCAGCGGCTGTCTACGCCGTTAGGCAGCCACAGGTCGGTGGCCTGGTCGCGCTGTTTGCGAAATCGGATCCGAAGACACTCGCGCTCGTGCCCGACTTCGGCGACTGGAGCGTGGCGCTGGCCGTCATGATCATTCCGCTCACCATCCAGTGGTGGTCGGTCTGGTATCCGGGTGCGGAACCGGGAGGCGGCAGCTACATCGCCCAGCGCATGCTCGCGGCCAGGAGCGAGAAGGACGCGCTCGGCGGCACCCTGTTCTTCAACTTCGCGCACTACGCGCTGCGCCCGTGGCCCTGGGTGGTCGTGGCCCTCTCGTCGATCCTCGTGTTTCCGACGCTCGACGACATCCGTCGGACCTTCCCGTACGTCGACGCGTCGCTCATCGGGCACGACATGGCGTACCCGGCGATGCTCACGTTTCTCCCCGTGGGCCTTCTCGGGCTCATGGTAGCGGGGCTCCTCGCCGCCTACGTCTCGACGATCTCGACGCATCTCAACTGGGGCACGTCGTACCTCGTGCACGACTTCTATCGACGCTTCATGAAGCCCGGCGCCGACGAGCGGCACTACGTGCTCGTCGGCCGCCTCGTCACGGGTGCGCTCATGGTGCTCTCCGGCGCGCTGACGTTCGTACTCACCACGGCGCAGGCGAGCTTCAACCTCATGCTCTCTGTTGGTGCGGGTACCGGGCTGATCTACCTGCTGCGATGGTACTGGTGGCGCATCAACGCCTGGAGCGAGATCGCGGCGATGGTGAGCTCGTTCCTCGTTGCGGTCGGGTTCTTCGTCGCCGAGAGGAACGGCGCGGCGATTGCGACGGCGACGTCACTGCTCATCACGATCGCCGTGACGACGGTCGTGTGGGTGGCGGCGACGTACCTGACGGCGCCGACCGATCGGGCAACGTTGGTGTCGTTCTACCGTCTCGTGCGCCCGCCGGGTGGTGGCTGGGAACCGGTTCGTGCGGACGCCGGCGTGGGACCGTCGCCTGACAGCATCGCACAGTCGCTCCTCGGATGGGTTCTCGGATGTCTCGTGGTCTACGCGGCGTTGTTCGGGTCGGGAAGCTTCCTGTATGGGCGGACCGCCCAGGGTGTCGCGTGGACTGTCGTATTCGCGGTCGCCTGTGCGGGATTGATTCGTCTGATGTTGGCGTTATGGCGCGACCAGGATGGTTCTCGTTAGGCGTAGTCATCCCGAGCCGAGAGGCGAGGGATCGCGATCGTCCCGGCCGAGGGCCTTCTTTCAGGATGATCGCGATCCCTCGCGCTCGGGATGACAAGTCAGATGACTAACAAGGCCGTCATTCTCGCCCGCGGTCTCGGCAAGCGGATGCGTCAGGCGGACGAGCGGGCCACCATCGACGCGCAACAGGCGGCCGTCGCCGATCAGGGCATCAAGGCGATGATTCCGATCGGCCGGCCGTTCCTCGATTACGTCCTCAGCGCTCTCGCCGACGCCGGGTATCACGACGTCTGCCTCGTCATCGGGCCAGAGCACACCGCCGTACGCGACTACTATGCGCGCTCCGACCTGCTCGACCGGGTCCGCATCGCTTTTGCGATCCAGGAGCGGCCCATCGGTACGGCGAACGCCGTGCTTGCCGCCGAGCCATTCGCCGGCGAAGATCGGTTTCTCGTGATGAATGCCGACAACTATTATCCCGTCGCGGCGTACGTGGCGCTACGCGATCTGGGCGAGCCGGGCCTCATCGCGTTCGACCGTGAGGCGCTCATCGCCGATGGACACATTCCGGCCGAGCGGATTCTCAAGTTCGCGCTCCTCGACATCGGCGATGATGGTTACCTCCGCCGCATCTTCGAAAAGCCTGACGAGGCAACCGCGCGCGCGATGGCCGGCGTGCGGGCGGTGAGCATGAACGTGTGGTGCTTCGACACGGGCATCTTCGATCCGTGCCGAACGGTCGCGCCGTCTCCGCGCGGCGAGCTCGAGCTTCCATTTGCGGTGCAGCATGCGATCGACGCGTACGGACGCCGCTTTCGTGCGGTTCCGATGGCGGCTCCCGTGCTCGATCTTTCCAGCCGCGGCGACATTGCCGGAGTCGCGGAGCGGCTTGTAGGTCTCGAGGTCAGACTCTGAGCGGGGGGAGTACCGACGTGCGGGATGCAGGACTGGCGAACGCGCTCGACGAACGGCTCGCGCTGGCGGGGATATCCGACGAAGAGGTTCGACGGAAGAGCCGTATGTTCGCACGCGCGTCGGCTGCGCTCGCGCGACGGCCCACGCTGAGACTCTGGGTACCCGGACGCATCGAGTTCCTCGGCAAGCACACCGACTACGCTGGCGGGCGAAGCCTCGTGTGTACGGTCGAGCGCGGATTCGTCGTGGTCGCGGCGGCGCGAGACGATCGGCTGGTTCGGATTATCGATGTGGTCACGAACGAGCAGGTCGAGATCGAACTGAGCCCGGCGCTCGCTCCAGCCGATGGCACGTGGGCGAACTACGTGATCACCGTCGTGCGTCGCATCGCACGGAACTTTCCGGGGCCCTTGCGTGGTGCGGACATCGCCTTTGCAAGCGACCTCCCGCCGGCGGCGGGTTTGAGCAGCTCCAGCGCGCTGGTCGTGGCGACGTTCCTCGCGCTCTCGGACCTGAACGCGCTCGGTGCGCATGACGAATACCGACGGGCGATCGCGAACGCCGATGATCTCGCCGGCTACCTTGGCGCGGTCGAGAACGGCGCGCGTTTCCATACCCTCGACGGCGATCGCGGCGTCGGCCCGTTTAGCGGGAGCCAGGACCAGACGGCGATTCTGTGCTCGCGAGCCGGCGCGCTCGTGCAGTACGCGTTCGCGCCCGTGTGCTTCGAGCGCACCGTGCCGCTGCCGCACGATCACGTGTTCGTCATCGGCGTGAGTGGTGTGCTGGCGGAGAAGACCGGCGGGGCCCTCGAGCTGTACAATCGTCAGGCGCGCCGCGTGCACGGATTGATCGACCGCTGGCGCGTGGCGACAGGGCGCGATGACGCGACGCTCGCGGCAGTGCTCGCGTCGTCTCCTGACGCGTTGCAGCGTCTCAGGGAGATCGTGCGTGACCCGGCCGTGGGCGTTGGGAGCGACGGGTTCGACGTGACGGATCTCGTGACGCGCCTCGACCAGTTCGCGGCGGAGGCGCTGGAGATCATTCCGGCGGCGGGCGACGCGCTGGAGCGTGGCGATCTTCGTACGCTCGGCGAGCTCGTGGATCGTTCGCAGCGCGGGGCGGAGCTGCTGCTGGGGAACCAGGTGCCGGAGACGTTGCATCTCGCCCGGTCGGCTCGGTCGTTAGGCGCGGTGGCAGCGTCGGCTTTCGGCGCCGGGTTTGGGGGCAGCGTGTGGGCGCTCGTGCGGCGCGACGACGTCGAGCGATTTACGGCCTGCTGGGAGGAGAGCTACGCGAATCGATTCCCGGCGCATGTAGACCGCGCGACGTTCTTCGTGACGTCGGCGGGGCCGGCGGCAATGACCCTCTAGCTCGAAGGGCTGGCGAAAGTCTTGAACCGCGGAGGTCGCAAAGGCCGCGGAGAAGGGAATACGTCAAGATCCGGCCAAACCGGCATCCAGAAGGAGGGGAATCGGATCAGACGGAAACAACTGATCAAACGCAGGATTACTTGAGTTCGAATGAGCGCTCCAGGCAAGTTCGAATCCGTTGGATCAGCAGTTTCAGTTTGATCCGTCTCCCCTTTTTTTTGGATGCCGGCGTTGCCAAGACCTCCTAGCGTTAGGCACGCGGTCTGCGCCGTTTGAGTGGGCAATGGCAATCTCCGCGCCCTCTGCGGTGATGCTCTTGGTCAGCCCGATAGAGGGTACGGACAGGAAAGGATTGACTCGAGCCGGGATTCTTGCTCGTTTGATTGAGGTCGAACACAACACACCCCAAGGCTCTTTCACGCGGGAGCGAGCTGTGAACGTCATTCGTGTTTTCTCCGGAACCTGCATCATCGCCGGACTCATCGCCGCCTGTCACAAGGCGCCTCCCGCCGACGAGCACACCGCCCATATGGCGTCGGCAGACCTCAGCGCTCCACGTCCCGCGGCGAGTGGAACGCAGGGCACGGCAGGCATTCCCGCCAGCGCCAACACCGCGCAGGCGCGAGTGGCGGCGAGCCCACGACACGGCGAGTGGGTGAAGATCCCGTGGGAGCCCGGGTCGAGTGATTCGCTCATGGCGTGGATCGTTTACCCGTCGACGTCGCGCGCGAAGACGCCCGTGGTGGTGGTGGTGCATGAGATCTTCGGGCTGCAGACCTGGGTGCGCGGCGTTGCGGACCAGGTGGCCGCGGACGGCTTCATCGCGATCGCGCCCGATCTGATCTCACGCGTGCGCGGTGGCCCGAGCACCGAAGAGCTGTCCGGCGATTCGGCGCGCAAGCTGATTCAGGGTGTGAGCACCGCGGAGCGGAACAAAGGGATCGCGGCGGCCGCGCGTTATGCAATGTCGCAGGCCTCGGCCGCGCCGAAGTACGCGGTGATCGGCTACTGCTGGGGCGGGAGCACCGTTTGGGCGCAGGCCGTCAACGGAGGGGTCAACGGCTTCTCGGGCGGTGTCGCGTACTACGGAACTCCGTACATGAACGGTCCGCAGCCGATCGCCGACTCGCTGGCGAAGATCACGAAGCCGGTGATGCTGCTCAACGGGTCAAAGGATCAGCGCATCGCGGCCGCGATGCCGGCGATCGATTCAATCATGAAGGCGCTCAAGAAGGACTACGCTGCGACGAACTACGACGGGGCGGTGCACGGCTTCCTGCGCGCTCAGGACGACCCGAAGCAGACGCGCGATGAGGCCGAGGAGAAGGCGAACCTCGCGGCGGCGAAGGACGCGTGGCCGAAAACCATCGCGTTCCTGAAGAAGAATTTGGGGGTGAAGTAGGGACTGGGGACT
>Ga0207674_10001119_pt1 | contig 34786 bp, 23 predicted proteins | sample KBSCornC72_FD_184303 | JGI IMG/M metagenome (GOLD analysis project Ga0207674, IMG submission 184303) | Corn rhizosphere microbial communities from Kellogg Biological Station, Michigan, USA - KBS Corn C7-2 (SPAdes) (version 2) | ecosystem: Host-associated > Plants > Roots > Rhizosphere > Soil ...
GTAGATCTCGGGTTTGTATCCCGCCTTCCCCACGAACGGATTATCAGCGGGAATGCTCCCATCGTCTTTGATGCGCAAGATCTTCCCGATGTCGGTGGAAGGGTCCTGCGCCAGCTCTCCGTAGTTCCTGTCTCCACTGGTGACGTAGAGCAACCCCGCCCGGTCGAATAGCAAGCGCGATCCATGACTATTGCCATCGGCCGGACCTTGTCCGCAGCATCCCTTGGGCGCGCCTTTTCCGCCGAACCACGCATCGGCGACGAACACATCGTTGACGTCAGTCAGTGCCGGCCCGCCGTCCCAGCGTGCGCGGCCGACTGCAGTAGTCGCATGGGCGGGATCGTCCGCACCGGGCTTCGAGTAGGTGAAATAGATCAGGCGATTTTGCACGAAGTTCGGGTGCAACGCGATATCTAATAAGCCGCCCAGACTCACCGCGCGTATCTCGGGCAAGCCGGTGAGCGGCGTGGGATCGAGCACGCCTTTGCGAACCACTCGCAGTCTTCCGCCACGCTCGGTCACCAGCATGTCGCCGCCGGGAACAAATGCGAGTCCCCAGGGATGATCGAGTCCTTTCGTTACGACAGTCACATGGATGTTGGTCTTTTCGGATTTGAGATCCCACGGACCCGCGCCTAGAGTATCGACTGCGGGCGGGCGGCCCTTACCCTTGCCCTTTGCTTTTGCCTGATCCGGGCCAGGCGCCGGCGGGGCCGCAGGGACAGCGTCTTGGGCGTGCAGAACAATGTTGGCGCTGTAAATCGCCGCCCCAGCAAGCATAGAGATCGCCAGGACCGAGTTCATTCTCATAGTGAGTAAGGATAGCAGCGACTAGTTCTGAGCTAACCTCTCAACGTGGTCGATAACAACAACGGGCAAAGTAAGCTTCTTTTCCTCCAGCTTCAGCCCGAGCTTCTCGACCGCCCCGAACATGGTCAGCCCGCCGACGGTGTCGATGATGTTTCGCCCCGCCCAATCCAGTCTGAAGTCGTACGATCCAGTGAGTCCGGTCTGATCCACGACCGTCTTGTCGACGTACGCGCGGGCGAGATCGGGAAGGGCTTCCGCAAGGTCTGACATCTTCAGATTGGTGCAGGCCCGGTGTGCGCCGCCGAATTGCGCACCTTGCTCTCCGACGGGTTGGCATTCCGGCTCGCCGGTACCCGCGGCCGGTTGAAGCTTCGGTCCGCCTTTGCCAACCACCAGTGCGTACGCACTCATCTCCGTCGGTTGGATATGCACCTTCAGTTTAAGCTCTTGTATCAGGAGCGTCCCCAACATTTCCCGGAAGGTGTCTTCTTTACTATTCGCCTGAGCCCGGCCAGTGATGTCAAAGCGATCGGTATTAAACCAGCCGGGAGCGCCCACGGTTGTTTCATCCCGCACTTTGAAAGCGAACTGGAAAATATCGATCATGCGGATGTTGGTAGCGCTGAATAACCCGCTGGGAAGTATCTTGAACGACGCATCGGTTTGCCCCGACGTATTCAATTTTATGACCGCTGCTTCGAACTCCTGGCGCGGAGCGGGCTGGCCGAAAGCGTTGCCGCACAAAAGGAACAGTGCACAGCAGCACCGGTATTTCCGCATAGTTAGATCATATATTCATTCGAAGCGCTAATTCTCTGTAGGTGTTTTTCTCGCATCATCGACGACCAGCAGGTCCAGAGGAGCCTTGCGGGCGTCCAGTTTGAGTCCCAGCTTCTGCATCGCGTCAAAAAGAGATGGGACCGTCGCGCCGTCCAGGAATCTGAGCACTTCGGGAGGGAGCGTCGCACCGGCATTGACGCCCGCACGAATCAGCATGGATCGATAGTCCTCTGGAGTCACGTCCAAAGTGATATCGTAACTACCCGTCAGGTCCGTCATATCGACGATGGGGCGATCCACGAAGCGTTCCAGAGTACCTGCGAAAGCGGCCATCGTGACCCTCTTGGCCTCCAACTTGCCGTTCGCAAATGAAATCGAAGATCCGCGGCCCAGATTGATAGAGATGCCCTGGGCGCTGCCACCCCCTGTGATGTTGAGCGGCGCCTTAGGATCGGCGTTCGTAGCATTGGGGTCGGGCGCGCTCTCTTGCATCTTGAATCCCCCTTTGGCTATTTCGAGCACGTACACGGGGAAATCCTTTTTATCACGGTGAATCTTGACCTTGAACCGTTCCTCCAGCAGACTCTGCATCATTTCGGGGAGCTGCGTGGTCGGAACTCCGGGCGGCAGCGTAGCGGCGATGTCGAAGCGATCTACACTAAGCCAGTCAGGTCCAGCGATCTGGTACAGCTTCACGCGGTACGCCGCACCGATGTAGTCTTTCAGGGTCAGGGAGCCCCATCGAACCTGCGCGCCGTCGATACGCACGCCCGCAGTAACGCCTTCAACCATCGGGGCGGACGGCCGGATGGTGGCGACCTCGAACTCCGGCCTCGGAGACGGCTGGGCAAAAACGGTGGCCGCGCTGGCCAGTATTAAAAGCGGTTTGTACATGTCATTCATATTGTTCATTAAAACCCTGGTTGTCCGTTGCGGTATGTGATATTCGGCGATATGCGGCTGGTTGCCGGTGAATAACGGGTCATGGACTGGATGGTCAAACCATCCTCGTTTTCGCGCGGGCCGTCCCACAGTCGGACACCCCCCTCCGGCCTCAACGGCACTAAATCGTTAGTATGATTGATGTAAGCTCTGGTCGTCCGATTGCGCTAATTTCGGAACTATTTAGGTTCGTCAGACGTACTCAAATAAGCATCATGATCCGATCCGCAAGCCTGGCTGTATTACTACTGTGCCCGTGCTTTGCGCAGGCTCCGCTGACCTTTGAGGTCGCACCGATAAAGCTGGCTGATCCGGACGCTAAAGGATCGCAGATCCGGTTTATGCCTGGCGGCGGACTAAATATAACCAACGTTCCCGTGCGAGCCGTTCGGAAGGCTTCGCCGCGCCGATGGAGATGTTGGCGCAAGTCCTATTCGAACACCATGGGACGTCCCGTTGTGGATAAGACTAGTCTCCTTGGAAAATACGACTTCGTCCTTGAATGGACGCCGGAAGTGGGAGTTGCGCCTGGTGGTTCGACGATTTTTACCGCGCTGCAAGAACAGCTTGGGCTGCGGCTGGATTCACAAAAAGGTCCTGTTGAGAATACTGTGATCGATCGTGTCGAGAAACCTTCTGAAAACTAAATACGCACTGGTTGTCGCTTTGCTGGCCCTAATGCCGGCGGTATTTCCGCTGCTTGGATCGGAGCACCATGGGACTGTGAAGTTCGGCGGCTTGCCTCTGCCTGGCGCCGCAGTGACAGCTAAACAGGGCGACAAGAGCGTCAACGCCATCACCAATCTGGACGGAGTCTACTCGTTTGAGGATCTGGCGGACGGCGCCTGGACCATCCAGGTAGAGATGCCGCTGTTCGCACGCGCGCAGCAAGAGTTGACGGTAGGCGCAGGAGCCCCCGCCGCGGATTTCGATTTGAAATTGCTCCCGCCGGATCAGATCGCGGCCATGGTGACGCCGGCGCCGCCGCGGCTTCAAGTGTCCGAGACTCCCGCGGCGCCTCAGCCGGCTGCGCGGAACGGAAAAGCAGCGCCTGCGCCCACGAACACCAAGGCGGCGTTTCAGCGCACGGACCTCGCAGCGACTCAAGCTGCGAACACCGATACTCCGGCGCCTGCCACCGATACCGGTGTTCCCCAGGACGCCAGCGCCCTGAGCCAGCGTGCGGCCGACGGACTTCTTATCAACGGAAGCGTGAATAACGGAGCCAGCTCGCCCTTCGCGCAATTGCAAGCGTTCGGAAACAATCGCCGCGGCGTGCGGTCATTGTACAACGGCAGTCTCGGATTCAGCCTGGATAACTCCACACTGGACGCCCGCTCATTTTCTCTGACCGGGCAAGATACTCCTAAACCGGCTTTTAGCCGCATCCAAGGGTTTGCCAACTTTGGCGGTCCTTTGAAGATCCCGTACCTATTGAAGCGGAATGGGCCGAACTTCACTGTGAACTATCAGTGGGTCCACAATCGCAACGCGTCCACCCAAACCGGCCTCATGCCGACGCTGGCGCAGCGGAACGGTGAAGTAACGGGCGGAACTTTCCCCGGCAGCACGATCCCGGCTTCGCTCATCAGCCCGCAAGCATTGGCGTTATTGACGTTCTATCCGCTGCCCAATTTCGACGGCAACTCTCGCTACAACTACCAGATCCCGCTGGTTTCCGGCATGCATCAGGACAATGTCCAGGCGCGCATGAATAAGCAGGTCAAGAAGAATCAATACTCCGGCAACTTCGCGATGCAGAGCACTCGCACGGACAACACGAATCTGTTCGGATTTCTGGATACCGGCCGGTCGTTCGGCAGCAACATCCAATTGAACTGGAGACATCAGTTCACGCAACGAGCTTTCGTAAACTTCGGCGTTCAGTTCAGCCGGTTCTCGTCGCAGAACATCCCATTCTTCGCGAATACCATTAATGTCTCAGGCCTGGCGGGAATCAACGGTAACAATCAGGAGCCTCTGAATTGGGGCCCGCCCGCGCTCACGTTTGCCAGCGGAATCACTCCGTTATCGGATGTCCAGTACTCGTCGATTCACAACCAGACCAGCGGCGTTTCGGTCGATGCGTTGTGGAATCATGGCCGCCATAACATTACCTATGGCGCGGATTTCAAGCGCTATCAGTTCAACTCTCTGGGGCAGCAGGAGCCGCGCGGCACGTTTACTTTTACGGGGCAGAGTGCGCTATCCGACTTCACAGGGTTCCTCCTGGGCCTGCCGGACACGAGCTCCATCGCTTTCGGAAATGCCGATAAATACTTCCGTTCCTCTGGCTATGACGCGTACGTCACCGACGATTGGCGCATGCGGTCGTCCTTCACGCTGAATATCGGCGCGCGGTGGGAGTACAACGCGCCCATCACCGAACTGTACGGACGCCTGGTAAATCTGGATGTGACGCATGGATTTACCGCGGTGGCTCCGGTGCTCGGCTACAGTCCCACCGGCTCGCTCACAGGGCTGGCTTATCCCAGTTCTCTGGTTCACCCGGATAAGAACAATATCGCCCCCAGGATCGGCATATCCTGGCGACCATTCTCGGCGTCCTCGATGGTCGTACGTGCGGGATACGGCGTGTATTACGACACCTCGGTTTACCAGACCATCGCCACCCAGATGGCGCAGCAGTCTCCACTCTCGAAGAGCCTGAAGGTCCAGAATAGTACGACCACGCCGTTGACCCTGGCGAATGGATTCATTGGCTCGCCGGACATCACTCCTAATACCTTCGCGATCGATCCTTACTTCCGAGTCGGCTACGCCCAGAACTGGCAGGTATCGGTGCAACGGGATCTACCCTCTGCGCTGCAAATGGTGGCAACCTACCTGGGCATTAAAGGGACGCGAGCCCAGCAGCAGTTCCTCCCGAATACATTTCCGACGGGAGCTGTTGATCCATGTCCCGCGTGTCCGTCGGGATTTGCGTATCTCACGTCCAACGGGAATTCGATCCGGCACGCGGGACTCTTTCAACTTCGCCGACGTCTGCGCAGCGGATTCACTGCCGAACTTCAGTACACATTCTCGAAATCCATCGACGATGCCGCGCTGGGCGGCCGAGGGCAGGGCGGAAACCTGATCGCGCAAGACTGGCTCAACGTGAGCGGAGAACGCTCACTCTCGAATTTCGATCAGCGGCACGTGATGTCGCTCACAATGCAGTACACAACCGGGATGGGATTGCGCGGCGGATCGCTACTCAGTGGCTGGAGAGGCGCTGTCTTCAAAGAGTGGACGGCGTCCACCCAGATCAATGCCGCCACCGGCCAACCGCTAACACCGGTGTATCTCGCTTCGGTCAAAGGCACCGGTGTGACGGGAAGCATCCGTCCGGATTACACCGGAAAGTCGATCTACGATGCTCCGTCGGGATTGTTTCTGAATCCCGCCGCCTATGCTGCGCCGGCTCCTGGCCGGTGGGGGAATGCCGGCCGAAACACCATCACAGGGCCCGATCAGTTTACGATGAACGCGTCCATGGCCAGGACGTTCCGTCTGAGCGATCGCTATAGCGCCGACGTGCGAATTGATGCGAGCAATGCTTTGAATCACCCGACGTTCCCCAGTTGGGTTACTGTGATCTCAAGTGCCCAGTTCGGGCTGCAGAATCCGGCCAATGCTATGCGAACTGTTCAGACAACAGTCCGAGTGAGGTTTTGACGATGCTGCGCAGACTCCTGACAGGCTGTCTTCTCGTGACTTTAATCGTGGGCGCTCAGCAAGCCCCCGCGCCGCCCGCTCCGGCGGGTGCCCCTGCCGATCAAGTCATTTTCCGTACCAGCTCGCAATTGGTGATCGAGACCGTCGGCGTCAAAGGCAAGAACGGCATGCCCGTTGAAGGGCTTACCGCCAAGGATTTCATCGTTACCGAGGATGGCGTGGCCCAGACCATCTCGGTATTCGAATACCAGAAACTGCCGGAAGTTCCATCCGCACCCCTGCCCGCAGACCCCATCGGTGTGGTAGATCCGATGCCGAAACTTCCGAAAACTCAGATCGCGCCGGAAACTCCGGGAGACATCAAGTATCGGGATAAACGGCTTCTGGCATTGTATTTCGACCTTACTGCCATGCCGATCCCGGACCAGCTTCGAGCGCTCGCGGCGGCGCAAAAGTTCGTATCAACGCAGATGACGCCGGCGGATCTGATGGCGATCATGACATTCTCGAGTGGCTCCGTTCAGGTGCTGCAGGACTTCACCGACGATCGCAGGCGTTTGTTGAGCATCATCGAAACCCTGGCGGTGGGTGAAGATGAGAACGCCTCCAGCACTGATAATCAGGCTGATACGGGCGCGGCGTTCGGGCAGAATGACGCCGAGTTCAATATCTTCTTCACGGATCGCCAGCTCTCTGCGCTGCAAACGGCTGCGAGCATGCTGGGCAAGTTGAGCGAAAAGAAATCGCTGCTGTATTTCGCCAGCGGCCTGCGGCTGAACGGGACCAACAATCAGGCGCAGCTGCACGCGACTACCAACGCGGCGATACGCGCAGGTGTCTCATTTTGGCCGATCGATGCGCGCGGCTTGATGGCGCAAGCGCCGCTGGGAGACGCGAGCAAAGGATCGCCTGGCGGGCTCGCCATGTATAACGGCGCGTCGGCCATGGCGGCGATTACGAATATTCAAAGGTCCCAGGACACGCTTTGGACTCTAGGCGCAGACACCGGAGGCAAAGCTCTGCTGGATGTGAATGACCTTTCCCTGGGGATCGTACAGGCGCAACGAGCGTTCTCCAGTTACTACATCATCGGTTATTACACCAGCAACTCGAACCTGGACGGGAAATTCCGGCGTATCAAGATTTCGCTTCGGGACGGCGTTTCAGGCGATCTGGATTATCGGCAGGGCTACTACGCAGGGAAGGAATTCCGCAAATTTACGACCGCCGATAAAGAGCGCCAGCTCGAAGATGCGCTGATGCTGGGCGATCCAATCACGGAATTGACGATCGCGATGGAGGTCGGGTACTTCCAATTGAATCGCGCGGAGTACTTCGCCCCGATCGTCGTCAAAATTCCGGGAAGCGAATTGGCGCTGGCCAAGCGGGGTGGTGCGGAACATACGGTGCTCGACTTCATCGGCGAGATCAAAGACGAATTCGGCAGCACGGTTTCCAATATTCGTGACAAGGCGGACGTTAAACTTACCGACGCGACGGCCGCGGAGCTTGCGAAAAAGCCGATCCAGTACGATACAGGTTTTACGCTGCTGCCTGGAAAGTACACCATCAAGTTTCTTGCGCGGGACGCGGAAACCGGCAGAATTGGTACCTATCAGTCCGCGATCGTAATCCCCAACCTGAACAAGGAAGAGAAGCGGATCGCGATTAGTTCAGTGGTGTTGAGCAGCCAGCGCCAGGACATGCGGGAAGCCATTTTTAACGCGACGAAAGACAAGGACAAAGCGCAAATCCAACAGTCCGTAAATCCTCTGGTACAGGACGGGATGAAGCTGATTCCCAGCGTCACCCGCGTGTTCACCCGGGGACAGGATATGTACGTCTACCTTCAGGCCTATCAGCAGAATGTGGATGCCGCGCATCCGCTGATTGCGTTCGTATCTTTCTATAAGGGCCAGACCAAGGCGTTCGAGACACCGCCCCTTCAGGTTACGGAGAGTCTGAACAATCGCTTGAAGACCATGCCGCTAAAGTTCAGTTTCTCCTTGCAGAAGCTGCCGCCCGGCGAATATCTATGTCAAGTCACCGTGATCGATGCCTCCGGTGAGAAAGCCGCGTTCTGGCAGGCTCCGGTGATGCTGGCGCAATAACCGGTTCAGCGGCCAGAGTCGGTTTCAAGATCCGACCCGGATTCCAGTAGCCGATCGAGCGCTGCGCTGGCGCATTCAGGTTCCGACCGGCCCATACAAAGGGGTGACGATAATCAGGCAAACTGGTGCCCAGACACGCGCGAACAAGGCGCCCAGAAGCGTTAGTTATGGAAGGAGGGAGAAACGTTACCCGGCGGCGCTGTCGAGCCATTTTGCGGTGCCCGTTTTGAGCGCTTCGGAGAACTGAACGCCCTTGATCGTAATGGTGTGCCGGGCACTATCATTCCTGACCAGGTATCCGCATTCCTTGAGGTACCACAGGCTGAACTCGAGATTGATCTTGGGCGTATTCAGCAGAGTTTCGAGCTCCCGCAGACCCAGGCTGGGCTGCTCCGGATGCGAGAATCTCCGGCCATAGAGCAGACGCAGAATTTCCTCGCGGCGCTGCATTTCGTCCATCACCGGAACGGTGGCGGGCGGAACATCCTGGACGCCTATCGCATCCCGCCGCTTCGATTCACGATGTTCGCGGTCATACGCACCCCGCCGCTGAGGATCGCTCAAGACTTCGTACGCGTCCGAAATCCGGCGAAACGTCTCCGCATTCCCGGTGTCCAGATTGTCCGGATGAAATCGCTGCGCCTGAATGCGATAGACACGGCGGATCGTCTCCAGATCGGCGTTGGGACTGATTTGCAGGACTTCGTAATGATCGACGAACATTGCGCTCCTAGGACAATCGGCAGAATCTCAGGCGATTTTTAGGGGAGCCCAGCGAAAGTTGATTATGCCGGCGACACTCATATAACGTTGTGCTGGAGGCAGTTTTGGACGTCCATCTGATCGACGGAACTTACGAGCTGTTCCGGCACTATTACGCTCTGCCCTCGGCGCGCGATCAGGACGGCCGGGAAATCGCCGCTGTCCGAGGAGCACTTGCATCGGTATTGGGAATGATTAAGGGCGGGGCCACGCACGTTGCGGTTGCGACGGATCAAGTCATTGAGTCATTCCGCAACGGGCTATGGCCCGGCTATAAGACCGGCGCAGGCGTCGAACCCGATCTGCTGGCGCAATTTCCACTGCTGGAACAAGTTCTCTCGGCGGCTGGCATCGCCGTCTGGCCCATGGTGGAGTTCGAGGCGGACGATGCACTCGCCGCGGGAGCGCTGGCGGCGGCTCGGGACCCGCGAGTCGATCGCGTGATCATCTGCACGCCCGACAAGGACCTCGCCCAGTGTGTACGCGGCACGCGCGTGGTTCAACTAAACCGCAGGACGCGGGTCACCTACGATGAAGGCGGTGTGGTTCAGAAGTTCGGTGTTTCACCGCCATCGATTCCGGATTACCTGGCGCTGGTCGGCGATGCGGCAGATGGCTATCCGGGACTGCCGGGCTGGGGCGCGAAATCGTCGGCTGCCGTGCTGGCAAAGTTTCTACATATCGAGTCTATTCCGAAAGACCCCGGCGAATGGCATGTTAACGCTGCCAACGCCGGTACGCTGGCGAACACGCTCTCGATCCAGCGCGAGCAAGCGCTGCTGTTCCGAACGCTGGCCACGCTTCGGACCGACATCGAGCTATTCGATGACGTCGAGCAACTGCGATGGAACGGTCCCACGCCTGAGTTCGACGCCTTTGCCGCTCGATTCGACGCAGCGGTGACCGAGACGAAGCGGTCCCGCCGGACCCTTTAAGCGCTTATGGTAATATTGGCGTGTTTAAATGGTCGAGTAATCCACCTTGGAGGTTTTCCAATGAGAGTGAATCTTGCCGTTTTTCTTGCTGGTTTTGGTATTTTGGCTGGCACAATTCCTGCCGTCGCTCATCACTCCTTCGCCGCGGAATACGATGCGAACAAGCCCATTAAGATCTCTGGGGTCGTCACCAAGATGGAATGGATGAACCCGCACGCGCGTTTTTACGTCGACGCGAAGGGAACCGACGGCAAGGTCGTGAACTGGAACTTTGAGCTGGGTGCGATTCCCGTGCTACTGAAGCAAGGCTGGCGCAAGGAGTCTCTGAAGCAAGGAGACGTGGTCACAGTCGAAGGCACTCTGGCTAAGGACGGCTCGAAATCCGCCAATGCCCGTAGCGTCGTGTTGCCGGATGGGCGTCGCGTGTTCGCTGGATCGTCCGGCGGCAACGGCCCGGCCGATCAATAACGGCGTTCGCTTTTCAAGGCCCATAGTACAGGAGACTTCCACGTGCGCAAGAACCTCGCTATTGTTATCGTCGCAGCGGTGACGGCGGCTTGCCTCACCCTGGCGACCGCTCAGGATAAGGGAGCCCCGCCTGCCCCAGCCAAGGGCAAGGCGGGTGGGCGCGGCGGCAAGAAGGGTCCAGCAGGACCTTTACCGCGCCTGTCCGATGGGAAGCCCGATCTGAGCGGCGTTTGGAACGGATTCGGCGGGAGCGGTAATGATGCCCCGAACATACTGCCATGGGCGACCAAAATCGTTGCCGATCACCGGGCCGCGGGCGGCGCCGAGGATTTTGAAGCGCGTTGTCTTCCGGGCGGCCCGCCTCGCGCGGCGCCGTATCACACGTCGCTATTTTCGACTCCCAAGCTGGTGTTGATGTTGTTTGAAGGCAACACCCATATGTATCGCCAGTTCTTTGTGGATGGCAGTACTCATCCGAAAGATCTCAAGCCGACTTTTTATGGCGATTCCCGCGCCCACTGGGACGGTGACACGCTGGTCGTGGATTCGGTCAGTTTCTTTGAAAAATCCTGGTATGATTTCGCGGGCACCCCGCACACCAAGGACATGCACCTGACCGAGGCGTTCCACCGCCTGGACTACGGGAACATGGAAATGAAGGTGACCATTGAGGACCCGGGCGTCTTCACTGCACCCTGGGTCATCAACCGCACAACTACTCTCGAGACGGACTTCGATATGACCGAGTACGTGTGCAACGAGAACAACCAGGATCCTGACCATCTGCACCCCATCACGAATACAGACGCGTCGGCTGTCGGTACTTCGGACAAGCGCCTCAAGAATGGCGTGCCCCCGGTGCAGGCCAAGAAAGCACCCGCACCTCCGGCCGGACCGACTCCGCGGGCGGCCGACGGGAAAGTAGATTTATCGGGAGTGTGGGTTCCCACCAGCACGCTGCTGCCGAGCGATCCAGCTTATCAACCGGCCTTCAAGAAGATTTACGATGAGCGCAAAGCGAACAAGGGCAAAGACGATCCAGAGAAATTCTGTCTGCCGGATGGCGCGGTTCGCGCGAATCCTCTGCCGTATAAAATTGTGCAGCGTTCCAACATGATCGCTCTGCTATGGGAAGGTAACACGCACAGCTACAGACGATTCTTCCTGGATGGCCGTAAGCCGGCGCTCGATGTAGAGCCCGACAGCTATACGGGGCTCTCCAACGGAAAGTGGGACGGCGACACCCTCGTGGTCGACACGGTCGGCTTCAACGATAAGACCTGGCTGGACTCTACAGGCAAACCGCACAGCGACGCTATGCATCTGGTGGAGCGCTACAAGCGGCCTGATCTGGGGCATCTCAACGTCGAGTTGACCATCGATGACGCGAAAGCCTTCACCAAGCCGTATTCGTTTACGCGCAGCTTCACGCTAGCGCCGGGCTGGGAACTGCAGGAGTACGTCTGCCAGGCAATCCTGGACGGTGTGTACTAATTTACTTTCCTACCGTGCCTGAGCTGCCGCGACTGGAATCCCCTTGGTTTTCATCAAGGATTCCAGCAGGGCAACGGTCTTGGGGAAGGCATCCGCTCCGCCGCGAACACCACCGGCGCCACGCGCGACATCCAGGGGCGTGCGGCCGTTGGCGTCTTTGGCCGTCAGGTCTGCGCCATGGGCGACCAGAAATTCGATGAACTTATCGAAGCCGTGTTCGGCGGCGCCGTGCAAAGCGGTTTGGTTCGGGACGGCGTTCGCGCTGGGCATTTGACTGCCGCGGCGGAACGTCTGGGCGATGCGCGCGGAGGCGCTATCGCCGGCAGCGAAACCGATCGGGGTCTCAGCCGGAACAGCAGCAGCGGGAGCCCCGCCACCACCCCCAGCTCCCCCGCGACCTCCGGATCCGGCAGCACCTGCACCAGCGGGAGGAGCAGCACCTCTACCTCCGCCTCCGCCGCCACGACCACCGGCGGCAGCGCGGTCCACGACGGAGCGGGCGTTCACGTTCGCGCCGGCTTTGATGAGGAGATCCATGGTCGCGAGCACGCCTTCGTCGGTACGGTTACGTCCGCGCGTAGCGCGCGTGCCGAAGTCAACGCCCGCGGCCGCCATCAACGGCGTGATGCTTTCCTTGCTCGGCAAATCGACCAGCGCTTTGTGTTCCAACAGCAGCGCAACGAACTTGTCATCGCCGCCGCGAGCCGCACGCAATAGCGGCGTGGCGCCTTGGGCGAGCATGCCGTCGCCGCCGCGATCCTGCGGGACGTCGCGGTATGGCGGACGACGCTTTAACTGAATGTTCGGATTCGCGCCTTTTTCGAGCATCATGCGCCCGACATCCAACGCGGTGAGCTTGTCCGTACTGGGGATCACGGCCACCGCGCCGTTACCTTTCATCGGCAGCGTGCTGACATCGGCGGCCATGTAAACCGGCGAGCGGCCGAACAGGTCCCACTTGTCAAGATCCGCACCACCCTTAATGAGCACGGCAGCGGTATCGAAATGCAGGTTCTCCAGCGCCAGAAGCAGCGGAGTCTCGCGGTCCGGATCTTCGGAATCGGGATCGGCGCCGGCCGTCAGCAGGTTCTGAACACACGCCGCGCAGCCTTCACGCGCGGCATAGAGCAGCGGAGTGAAGCCGCCCTTGTTCATGTCCTTCGGTCGGGGCTCCTGGATGATCTTACGCTCCCATTGGTTGACCTTGCCATGTTCATTCAAGCTCGCGTCCTTCGACGCGAGAAACTTCACCATGTCGGCCTGGCCTTGCGCGGCGGCCCACATGATAGCGCTTTGTCCGCCCCAGCTTTCTTTGGCGTTGATGTCGGCTCCAGCGGCAAGCAGCGCTTTGGCAGCGTCCACCTTACCACTGCGCGCTGCCGCCATCAGCGGAGTCTCGCCGTCTTGATTTTTGAAATTGGGATCGGCGCCGGCCTTAAGCAGCGCTTCGACGATCGGCGCGGACCCGATGATCGAAGCTTCCGTGAGAGCCGACGTGCCTAACTGGCTCTTCAGCTTCGCATTCGCCCCCGCCTTGATCAACGCGCGGACTAGATCGAGATCGTCATTCGCCGCAGCGTACATGATGGCAGTGCTGCCATCCGCGGCGGTGGCGTTTACGTTCGCGCCTTTCGCGCTCAGCAGGCGCATGGCCGCGGCGTGGTCGCCCGATTCCGCTGCGTCCAGTAGTGTCGCGCTAGTCGAATCGGCAGCCACCATCATCCATGTGACCGCCAGGAGGACTACACCTGCACCTAATAACTTGCGCACTTAGACCTCCGCGAGACCAGCGCCGCTGTCACCGATGGATTGTACCGGGATCTCATTGCGTTGGAGCAACGTAAAGAGCAGGTCGGCGTGACGCGAATCCTGCGGATACTTCAGGTGCTGGCCGCCTTTGATCTTTCCGTTCGCATGTCCCAGGATTACGGACGGCAGCGGATCGTTATTATGGCGATCGCTGTTGCTCATGTCGCTGCCGAAGAGAATCGTCGAATGATCCAGCACGGTGCCGTCGCCTTCTTTCGCGGCCTCGATCTTCTTGATGAATCCGGCAAACACTTCCGCGTGGTACCTCTGAATCTGGATCAGCTTGTCCATCTTCTGAGGATTGTTGCCGTGATGCGACAGCGGATGGAATCCCTCGGCGATTCCGAGGTTCGTGTACGTGCGCATGCTGGCTTCGCGATCCATGGAGAACGTGATCACGCGCGTGATATCGGCCTGGAACGCCAGGGCCATCAGGTCGAACATCAACTTGAAATACTCCGTGATATCGTTCGGCGTACCGATCGGCGCATCCGGAATAGTAAGCGCACGTTCGTCCGGCATGGAAGCCATCTTCACGCGGCGCTCAATCTCGCGAACGGAGTCGAGATAGTCGCTCACAACGATGCGGTCCTTCACACCGAGGCTGGCCTGCAAGCGCTGCGCCTGTCCCTTCACCCGATCCAGGATACTGCCGGTTTCCGCAAGGATCTGGGCGCGTTCTTGATCGGTGTCACCCTGTCCGAAAAGCTTCTGGAACACTGCGCGCGGGTTGCCTTCCTGCGGCAACGACTGGGTCGGCGTGCGCCATGCGAGACGCGCGCTACCTTGGGCGGCGGTCAGTTCCAGCGAGGGGAGACGTGTGTCCTGTCCGACATATTTGACGGCCATCTGGTCGCAGCTGACGCCTGAGTTCGGGTCGGCCTTGCCGAATTCCGTAGGCTTCACGCAGGTCAACCAGCCTTGCTCGATGTAGGCGTGGGGCTCGGGCGTTTCCGCCGGCTTGTTGCGCAGACCGGAGACGATGGTCATGTGCTTCTGGAACGGCTCCAGAGGCTTCAAGATCGGCGAGATAGTAAAGCTCGTGCCGGTTTCCTTGGGCGACCAGCTATCCATGATCGCGCCGTGCGGGAATCCGATAAACGCGAAGCGCTTGGGGGTCTTGCCGGCGGGCGTATCCGCCCATGCCGTGGAGGCGGGAATCATGGCTTCGAGCAGCGGCAGTCCCAGGGTGGCTCCCACTCCCTGCAAGGCTGTACGGCGTGAAATGTGTTTCTTGGATAAAAACATGGTCTCGTCTCCTCTAATTATTTACTGGCACTAAGCACGGGTGGCGGCACCCGGCGCATCTTAAACTGTTCGCTCTTGACCACCGCCTGAACGATGGCCGAAACCTTGTAATCCTTGGCTGCCGTGTCCCGGACGATCTTGCGGACGGTCGGCATGTCGTAATATTCGCGCGTACGGCCCATCGCATAAGTCAACAGGTTTTCCGTAAACGACTGCACGAATTGCTCGGGCCGTCGCAACAGCGCTTTGCGGAGGTCGTCGGGTCCGTTGATCTTCGTGCCGTCCGGCAACTCACCGGCGGAATCAATGACGACGCCGGCAAAACGGTCCTTGTCCCTCCACATTCCCGTGGCGTCGAAGTTTTCGAGCGCGAACCCCAGCGGATCCATGACGGCATGGCATGACGAGCAGGTCGGGCTGGCGCGGTGCTTCGCCATCATCTCGCGGACAGTGAGCGCCTTGGTCGTGCCGATGTCCTTGTCATTCAGGGTCGGCACGTTGGGTGGCGGGTTGGCCGGCGGGACACCCAGGATGTTAGCCAGGATGAACTTTCCGCGGAGCACAGGGGATGTGCGGTTCGGATAGGCAGCCGCCATCAGGATGGCGCCCTTGCCCATCAAGCCCCATCGCACCGAGTCTTTCAACTCCACCCGGCGGAACTGATCGCCTTTCACGTCGGTAATACCGTACTGCAGCGCGACGCGTTCATTCAAGTACGTATGGCTCGCGCGCAGTAAATCCACCACATTGCGGTCTTCACGGAAAATGCTGTCGGAGAACAATGTGAGCTCGGTCCGGAAATCGTTACGCGGATCCATACGGCCCGAGGCGTACGGGAAAACGTCGTTATCCGGAACCACCGCGTCCAGCCGCGTCATGTCGAGCCACTGAAACACGAAATTGCTGCCCAGCGTCTTCGATCGAGGATCGGCCAGCATGCGCACCACCTGCTTGTCGAGTGTCGCCGACTCGCTGAGTTTGTTCTTGGCGGCCAGATCCAGCAGCTCATCGTCTGGAATTGAATTCCACAGGAAGAACGAAAGCTTCGAAGCGAGTTCCAGATCCGTGATCGCGTACTTTTCGCCCGCCTTCAGGTTTGCGGGGACGCGCTCGCCGCGATACAGGAAGAACGGGCTCGCTAGCGTTCCAGTAATACCTTCCCGAATGCCTGCCTCGAATGCTGCGCTGCTCTCGCCCTGAGAACCGGGCGAACGCAGACCGCCTTGCTTCGCCCCATCGGCGTAATACTGCATGAGTTCGTTGATGTCGTCATTCGTTACCGGACGGCGATAAGCCCGCTTGGCCAGCGTCGAGAATATTTCCCTGGCGCAGGCTTCGGGAGTCTTATTGTCCTTCGCTGGATTGCAGATGAGGACGCGCTCCCGACTGGGCGTGGAACTAAGGCCCTTCGCGTCGAACGGCCCCAGAAGCTGGAACGAGTTCACGCGATAGGAACGATCCTGCCCACCTCCGGGCGTAGAAATCTGAAGCTGATCGTCAGACTCCGCGAAACTCTGGCGCCGGAAAGTGACGCCTATCTTGTGCGGTCCCGCCGTCGCCTGAAACTTGATGTTCTTCAGGCGCGCATTCAATTTATCGATCGCGCCGTTCTGCACCTGATCGTAGAGCTTGTTGTCTTCTTCGCCGCCGACCACTTCTTGATAGATGATCTTGTTATCCAGCGTCACCACCAGCGGATTCTCGTACTCCATGCCATTGCCCCAGATTTGGCCGGCCATGTCCGCGATGTTGATGCGATATTCACCATCGGCGGGAAGATCCACTTTCGCGAGAATGCCGCCCCGTGTGCCCAGGGGCAATCCGGGAACGTGCGTAAGCTGACTGCCGGAAGTCGCGCGGAACGTCCAGCCCTGCGGACGAGCATCGCCCTTGCCCATCACCTTAACGGCGACATTACGGGCCGCACTGACGTATTGCTCGATAAAGGAAGGCGACACCTGCAGGGCCGACGCGATGTTGTCGAAGCCCTGTGCAACGTCATCCTGCGGCAGCAATTCAGCGCCGTTGACCTCGACCAATAGCAGATCTCGAACAGCGTTGGCGTACTCCTGGCGATTCAATCGATGCAGAACAACCTGATCGGTAACGTAGGCTTGAGTTGGAACCTTGTCGAGCGAATCTTCAAGCCATGCGACCAGAGAATCGACAGCCTTGCCGTCCGGCTGCTTCGCGCCCGGAGGCGGCATGACGCGGCCGCGCAGCTTGCGCACGGCCTTCTCGAAGAGTTCGGGATCCTTGGCGATGCTGGCGGCTGGGTTGACGGAGGAAATGATGCCTTCGAAGCTGACGCCACCAGTCTTGGCTCTGTCGTTGTGGCAACCCTGGCAGTATTGCTTGATGGTCGCGAGCTGTACGTCGGCCGAATCCTGCGCCTGACTGGGACGCGAGGCCACAAAAACGCCGGCCAAGCTCATGGCGGCGCCGATAACGGTGATTCTGGAAATCGATTTCTTAAGCATCTGGTGAAAGATATGCCCACAAACTCTCGAACGAGCGGCGAATGAATTCATCCGGGTTGCCCATCTTGGCTTCAAATTCCTTGGCCGGCTTGGCCTCCACGGCTTCCGAAGGGCCGCGCCCTTTGTTGATCATCTGATTCAGACGATCGTAAATCGTGCCGTACATATCCACCTGCGCGGTGATGTCGGCCACGCCGAGCACGGGACCCCGGCCCGGAACGATCTTCGTATCGCGGTTTCCATCTTTTGTTGCCACGCTCTGGATACGTTGCAAGCCGCCCACAATCCCGCCAATCCAGCCGCCGGTCCACCAATCGACCACCGGCCAGCCTTGTCCGCAGGCGGCATCGCCTACGGCAAGGACGTTCTGCTGCGGGAAGTAGACGTAGAGATCGCCGTCCGTATGCGCCGCGTCGGAGATGTATCCGTAGCGGATTTCGGAAGCGCCGCTTCCGAGCGTGCCTTTGTCGTAGAAGGTCTTGTTAGGTTGGGCGACCTTGGCCAACTTCTTGAATTTCTGTCCGTTCCAGGGCCAGGTGATGTTTTGCTGCAGCCAGAGCCGCGTGTTTTCCTGGGCAATAATCGTGGCGCCAGCCATGCCCAGTCTCTCGTTGGAGCCGGTCTGCTCGGGATGCCAATGCGTGTTGAACAGTGTCCGTACCGGACCGCTATTCGGCAGCGCAGCGACCGCCTGAGCCAGCGCATCGGCGTTTTGCGCCAGCCCGCCGTCCACCATCACGACTGAATCGGCGCCCGGGCGTACGATTACGTTACCCCCTGCCCCGGTCAACAGGTACAGGTTGTCGCCTAGCTGCGAAGTCTCGAGTTTTGGGGTTTGTCCGGAGGATTGCCCGAAAGCGAACGGCGCGGCCAACCCCACCGAGGCAGCCTTCAGAAACGTCCTACGCGTTGAAACGAACATGGTTATAGCGCTTACAGTATACTCCCGCGACGCCTGGAGCGCATCCGTCCGGTCTGGACCAGTAGTGGGACAGGCCTACTTGTCGAGACCCCCGCCGCCAGTTTGTTACATGTCGCCGTCGGGGCGCTTCCAAAGGAGAAAGTTTCGATCACTTGTACATCCCATTGCCTCTATGATCGTTTCGTTACGGAGATTCGGGAAACGAGACTGCAGCTCCTCAAGCAACTTGGTTCGGACAGCGGCGCCATGCGGGACCAAGCAGCCCTTGCCATTCGCGCCCGCCAGTGCGAAGAAGACGTCCTCCCCAAAGGGGCCTTCACTTGTAGTAATGATCCGGATCTCTACGATGTCTTGCCACTGAATCTGCTCACGAATGGGACCCTCCACTCTCAGAACGCCAACGCCATCGACCTCGATCGTTTCCTGCTGAGGCTTTCGGAGTCTAGGTTCCGCGAATATAAGAAATGCGATTCCCCCGAGCGATGCACTCAGCCACCACGAGTTAGTCCCCTTAAGAGCACCCCACGCGGACGGCCAGCGCGGCAGCAAACCAAAACCATGCCACCGAACGGCGCGGAAGTTCAGTTCCCAGTCTTGATGGCATTGCAACTCTAAGGTTACCCTGCGTCGACCGGGTCTTTCACAGCGTGTCGGTTGAGTCAGATTCGACGGGAACGAAAAAGCCCTTTTGTGGACAGGAAAGCAGCCAGTCGATTACGCCCTCATCGGGCGGAGCCGAAAGCCGCAACTCCGCCGGCAGAATAATCTGACCTTTGGATGAGACAGCTGTCTTCACATAGATTAAGATAGCAACCCTACCGCTGTTGCAACTCCGGAGCCGGCGGCTGAGGCTTCGCCGCCTGAGCAGGAGGTGCCGGTGGAGGCGCAGGCTTCGGCAACTCCGCCTTCCCGTCCAGCGCAAACACAAACATCATCGGCGGGTTGTCGATATTCGCATCATTCGGACCCACGGTCGCCGCAGGACGCCCTAAACCACCCTGGAAAGCCACATATTGTTTGCCGTCCGCTTCATATGTAATCGGAGGAGCCATACCCGTCCGTCCTGTTTGTACTTCGTACAGAATCTCGCCCTTGTCGGCCGTCACCGCGCGGAAGCGTCCGTCGTTGATCACCTCGAACACCAGGTTGCCTGCGGTGGTCGCGGTGCCGCCGCCAATCCCGCCGCCGCCGTCGACCCGCCACGCGAGCTTCTGGTTCACGGGGTCCCAGGCTTCGAGCGCCCCGCGCATACCTTCCGCGGTGGGCGGACCTATTGCTGGACTATCGATTAACTTCGGCGTGCCGGAACCGCGCGAGTAACCCGTCGAGCCCGGCGCCAGCTCTGCCGTCGCCGCATAGGTGAACGGCGACAGCGACACCGAGATGTAGACGTAGCCGGTCGTGGGATTGAAGGACATAGGCGACCAATTGTGCGCGCCGCCGCCGGTCGGGAAGATTGAGATCGGCTCGAGATCGTAGTAAGCCGCAGGATTCACAATCGGGCGGCCCTTGGCGTCCAGTCCCAGAGCCCACGTCGTCTTCACGAACGGCGCGCCGGAGATGAACTCGCCCGTCACCCGATCCAGCACCCAGAAGAATCCATTCTTCGACGCCTGCGTGATCACCTTGCGCGGCCTTACTTTTCCATCTGGGCCTTTGATATTCAGGTCCAGCAGCATCAACTGCTGCACGCTATCGAAATCCCAGTTGTCGTTCGGCGTGGTTTGGAAATGCCACTTGAGCAGGCCTGTAGTAAGGTCCACCGCCAGGATCGAGCAGGTGTACAGATTGTCCACGCCCTGCGCGCCGCGGAATTTCTGCACCCACGGCTCGGCGTTGCCCGTGCCGACGTAGACCAGGTTCGCATCGGGATCGTAGGCGAAGCCGTCCCAGACCGCTCCACCGCCGCCCTTGGTCCAGAAGTCGCCACCCCAGGTCTTGAGGGCGGCTTTCATCGCCTCGTTCTCCGCCGGCAGTTCCGGATTTCCCGGAACCGTGTAGAACTTCCATGCCTGATGTCCTGTCGCCGCGTCAAACGCCGCGAAAAATCCACGCGTTGGCTTGTCGCCACCCGACGCCCCGATGATTACCTTGCCCCCGGCGATCCGTGGCGCCATCGTCAGCGTGTACAGATCCTGCGGATAAGACACACGCGATTCCCACACCGGCTTGCCGGTGATCGCGTCTAGCGCCTGGAGGCGTCCATCGGTGACCGGTACGATGATCAGGCCGTTGTAGATCGCGATCCCGCGATTCACAATGCCGCAGCAAATCTTTGACCGCACCGTGGTCTGATTGACTTCCGGATCCCAGCGCCACAGCTCCTTGCCGGTGCGCGCATCCAGTGCGTACACCACGCTCCAAGTTGTGATGCCGTAGAGGGTGTTGTTCCACATCAAAGGCGTACCTTCTTGATTGCCGCCGCCGGCGCCGACTGCGTAGGACCATGCCAGCCCCAGTCCTTTCGCATTCGTGTCGTTAATCTGCTTCAGGGTGCTATAGCGGATCTCGCCCTGCGTGCGCCCGTAGGTCAGCCAGGAACCCGGCAGTGCGTCGTTAGCCGCGCCTGCGTTGCGTAGGATCTTGCCGTCGACGTTCACTGGTTTCGCACCTTGTTGCTGCGCGCCGAGCCACGCTCCAGTGGCAATAGCCAGGATTCCCACTGCAAGAGCTACGTTTACCCATTTAAATATGCGCACGGAAGCCTCCCATGGAAGACGATTCGATCAACGGTATCATACGTCGTTGATCGCGTGCGAACGGGAAACACCAGCCCTGCAGGACTTGGAGTATCGTTAAAAAGAAACCCGCCGCGGTTCTCGCGCGGCGGGCATCACTTCGAACAGAATCACTCGAACAGAGTCACTCGAAAATCAGAGACTACACACGTCCCTTGCGAGCGAACACACTCATCGTACCGGCCAGCAGCAGAGCCATCGCACCCGCCAGCGCAATCATCGGGATGGAACTGGCAGTCTGAGGCAGCGTGCCTGTGTCAGTAGTTGTTTTCGCAACCGCGACGGGCTCCTGCGGAGCCGGTGGGGTTACAGAAACCTGAGGGGCTGGTTCAGGTGTCGGCGGTGGGGGAACGGGTTCCGCGTTCAAGGCCAGGGTGCGCGATTCGGGCGCGGGAGTGGGAGCGGGCGCAGGCGCCGCTTGAGCGGTTACGACCGTCGTGGGAGCCGGACTGGTCTCAACAGCTCTCGATTCGAGCGCCACTGAGTCTTCCTTCTCCGCGTTATCCGCGATCAGTTTCTCTCCGCTTTCTTTCGCAGTAGGAATGGAGCCTTCGGGCACCTTCACGCCTGCAACAGCCGAAATGCGCTCTGCTTGTTTACGTGGATAGAGGAACTCCTGACCGTCTAGTTCACCGGGCCAATACCATTGCCGAATTGCATGCGGCTGGTCTCCCTTGCCCTCGTAAAATGTCAGGACCGTTCTTCCCTTTTGCTGGACCTTACGCGCGGCGGCGGTAAATGTGAGGGCGTACAAATGATCCATACGCTCGTTCATCACTTCCACGATGTGGCGATTCGAGGAAGAATTTAGCAGCTTGAAAACATACTTTCCGGGCTGCAAAACAATACCGGGCACCTCCAGTGGTTCGGTGATCGTGATGATGGTTTTTTTGTCATAGTCGTCCGCCATTGAAGCTGCGGGGAACGAAATAATCGCGAGTACGCCGATCGCGGCCGCTCGCGCTATTGAAAACTGTTTCATGTCTTGTTCTCCTTTCTAGGAAGCCAGGTTTTGAAACCGAAGCTTACTCGCTTTTTCTAAAGCAGATCTAAGGCCGTATGACGGAAAGTATTGACGGCCAACGTTTTCCGCGGATCTGGCAATTGGGAGTTCAGATCAGAGTGGAACTTCTTACGGCATCACCTTACAGCATCCTGCGCGCCGAAACGTGACGAGCCCAAAATGATCTACTCACGGGAGGACGACCATGCCACTTATTCTGCTCGTGGTTCTGCTGGTGATCTTGTTGGGGGCTCTCCCAGCGTGGCCTTATAGCCGAAGCTGGGGATACTATCCGAGCGGTGCCTTGGGAACGATCGTACTAATTCTAGTGGTCCTATTATTGTTAGGTCGCATCTAGCAGCCGCCGATTTATTGCTCGCGCGAGATCGTCGTGCGGGCCCAAACCATCTACTCGGAATCTTCCAGAACTCGCGAGGGCAGGCCGAACAGCATAGACGGTTGCTTCAGGGTGGCCACCCGGGCCACCCAGGTGTTCGGAAGTTTCCGCCTGTGACGATTGTTGAGTTCCCAAGTGGCCGGCCTCAGGCGATTTTTGATCCAGTAACAGCAGGCCCAGCAGATATTGCGCCTGGGGCGATGTATTGTCCAGCTTGATCGCCTCGCGCAGTTCTTGCTCCCCAATTTGGGCCTTTACCTGTCATGCAATATGCGTAGCCTAAATTGGCATGATTTGCAGCCACGCCCGGCATGAGCCTCACTGCCTCGCGCAGCTCCACGATCGCAGCCGGAATATTCTTCGTCTTGAGATATTCAGTCCCTAGTAAGCTGTGCGCATAGGGCACGGCGGAAGGTTCATCTAGGCTCGCCTGAATTCCTGGACGGCTTTGTCGTGTTCGCCGTTCCTGGCATAGCGTTGGCCCTGGTCGATCAATTTCACCGCCTTTGCGGACAAAGGATGACGCAATTCTTCGACAGAGATCGGCCCGGCGGGCCCGGAAGAAGTCTCTCCTTGCTGGGGCCTTTGCCGTGCGAAGTCCCGCTCGAATGCACTACGTGGACGCTCGCCGTAACCGTCGTCAATCGTGGCGGAAGAAGAGTATTCCGCTGAGGGAACCGTATAGGCGTGCGTGCGTTGTGCCATGGTGAAAGGCGCAAATAGCAGCACGCATAGTAGCTGGCCCATAGAGAGGGACCGGAGTAGATCGACGTACATCGTCAACATCCTTTCTCATACTCCCGGCGACCCCTACTTACCCCAAGCAATTTGCAATTTCTCTTCCAGGATTGGATTCAGAAGACCGGCTTGAGTCGTAAAAAAAGGCGGCCCCTTTCGGAGCCGCCTTGCGAGAATCGAAATCTACGCAGCGCTACCAGCGTAAACCGAAAGTCACTGGCAGAAGGTCGGTATGACGATCGTTGCCCAGGAACATCCGGTGATAGCGAGCCTCGCCATAAAACTTCACGTGCCACTTCGTGCCGAATGATATACCCACTCCGCCATTCACTCCCGGCTTGTTCAGCGTGGATTCGGTGATCACCTGATTCGCCGGAACGGCTATTGGGTAATAACCGAAGAACGGATCAAACCCCGTGAACACTGCCGTAGTCGGCGCAGTGAATTGCTGCCGTCGCTGGTACAATCCGCCGCCGCCTATAAAATACACATCCACCGGTCCCCGCGGATTCGTGTGGACGATGGGATCGAGCGTCAGTGACCACTGTCGAACATTGCCTGCCGGAAAACCCAGCGCTTGAACCGTCGTCGTATTGACGTCGAGCTGGTTGTAGTTGAACTGAAGCATCAGTCCGACGTACGGGTGAAAGTTATACCCGGCCCCGGCATCGAAGTTCCAGCCGGGATCGATTCGCCTTCCGGTTGCACCCAGGGTCTCGGTGAAACCACCGCCGACATTAAAAGCAAAGGGCGGAGTCTCCTGCGCACTGATGGCGCCGATCATCAACAGCCCTACGCTCGAGGCCCAAAACAAATTCTTCATATCTAAACTAACCTCCTAACTGTTAGATGTACTCTGCAATCAATTCATTTCGATTCAGGGCGCGCTTCAGGCCGCCACCGGCCCTGCCGTTCTGCGGAGGCTTCCGCTGGTCCGCAGACCGGATCCCTCCAGAGCCTCACGAGCCGACCGACGCGCACGGAAAAAACGCAGCCGGATGGACGTCTCTGTAACTCCCTGTTCTTGCGCCATCTCTTTGGCCGTGACGCCTACCATCTGCGCTTCCAGCAGCGCGCGATCCGGCGGCCGGCACAGATGCATCACCTTGGCGACATCGATCGCCGCCAGATTCATCAAGGTGGTTTTCCCATGGATCGGCTCTTGGATCACCTGCTGCAGGCGTTCCGTGCGGATCGCACGACGATACTGGTTCAGCGCGATCGTGTTGACCCAGGTCACCACCATGCGCTCGTCCCTTAGCTGGGAAAGCCGCTCCCAACCGCGAAGCCAAGCCGATTGAGCGATATCGGGAGCCATGGTCCGGGCCACGCCTCGCGATAGCAGGAAGCGGATAGTCCGTTCTTTACCTTCTTGATAGATTTGTCCGTAAGATTCTCTGGTCATCATAGGTTTCGCTGGCCTCTAGCCATGCCGCTCCTAATGCACGCCTCAGTCCAGAGAGAAAGTACTAGAAGTAGGGGGCTTTTCGCTGAGGCACGATGCAGGTCTTGCAAATACTGCATTATGTGCACCCAGGAACTTGCACGCCCGGACGGACATGTTTAACCGCGGCTGGCGATAACGACTAGCTCTCGCGGCCGCGGTGGGGGGAGAATCGGCTAGATCTAAACAACTTTCAAGAGGTTGCGAACTCGCTTGACGCCATCCGTAGTCTTGGCGACCTGTTCCGCCTCTTCCTTCGCCGTGGCGGTTTCAACGGTGCCACGCAGTGTCACCACGCCGTCCACCACGTCCACGTTAATCTTGCGTGCGGGCGTGTCCGAATTTCCGATCAACTTGGTAGTAATTTTCGTGTGTATCCAGGTGTCGTCAATGGACTTGCCAAGAGTGTCGCCCGTCGACTTGGCCTTCTCGCGGTCGATTCGGGCCATGTCTTCGGTATATTCGCTCCTGCTGACTTCCAGCGGCTTTACGTCGATCTTGTCGGTTATGATCAGGCCGTCCTTCGCGGACTTGGCGAGATCCACGGCCCTGGTTCGCAGCGTTTCGCTAGCCACGGTCCCAGTTAGCTTGACCTCGTTCTTATCGGCGTTCGCGTCCACGCTAATCGCTTTGGACACATCAGCGTCCGTGGATAGCTTAGCTTTCACCATCCGCTCAAGGTCCGAATCGCTGGGACCCGCCACAGTGGTCTTGGGAGCGGTCGTAGAACAACCCGTCAAAGCACCGGAAACGGCCAGGATACCCGCGACCGCCGAGGTTATAAGGATTCTCATAAGTAGATTCCTCCTACCATGCAGATCCAGTCAATTCAAGTCTGTTTCGCGCTTAGCTGGATGCGGCCTCGGACGATTCCAGCAAGTGGGCGAGTTGTCTTCCCACATCGTCGAGAAATTCTTCCAGGTTGGCCGGCTTCATGATGAAGCTGGTGGCTCCCAGCCTTCGAGCTGTTTCCACATCGCTGGGAGAACCCACGAATGACGATAAAATCGCCTTTCGCACCGAGTTCAATACCGGATTCTTTGAAGCCGCTTCCAGCACATTGCAGCCATGGCCCCACGGCAGGTTCAGATCCACCAGCATCAGGTTCGGCGCCGGATAGCCGTCCGACCCGCAGCGCTCCGCTGCCAGAATCGCAGCCTGAGCGTTTGGATATGCCATCAACTCGTAGGAAATAGAATGCCGATCCAGCGCCTCTCGCACCAGTACCACATCCGCCGCATTGTCCTCAGCCAGGAAGATTCGAAACACTTGACTCGATTTCGCCATGCGTCAGCTCCGGATGACAGAAGTAAAATACTGAACCGGATCCCGGCGTCGACTCCAACCAGATCCGCCCGCCCAATCGCTCTACCGCAGCCTTACAAATCGCTAGGCCGATTCCAGTGCCTGAATGGTCCACTGCGTGTAACCGCTTGAAAACTCCAAAAATGTACTCGAAGTATTTTGGCTCGATGCCCAGTCCGTTGTCTCGAACTGAAAATACCCAGCCATCTTCTCCACGCGATGATGAAATATGGATGCGAGGCGTTTCCGACGATCGGTATTTGATTCCGTTGCTGATGAGATTCTTGAACAGCTGCACCATCAGCACTTCGATCGAAAGGATGACCGGAAGATGATCGCACTCGATCACCGCTCCACTCTCCTTGATGTTCTCCTGCAGCGTCGATAGGACGGTCTTCAGCGCCACGTTGCAATCAACCGTAGTCCAGGCCTGCTGTCCGGCCTCGCTGGCTACGATGTACTGCTGCAGTCCACCCGCTAATTGGTGCATCCGCGATGCGTGCTGCTCGATGAAACGCAGCATGATTGTCTGCTTCTCATCCAGTTCATCCGTCACCGATTGAGACAGCCATTGCGAATACGAAAGGACGGTTCGAATCGGCTCCTGCAAATCGTGACTCGCCGCCCACGCGAACTGCCGCAGCGCTTCATTGGATCGGGTCAGCTCGATGGTTCGTTCCGCCACGCGCTTCTCGAGTTCCTGATTGATCCGTGTAATGCGTTCTTCCGCTTCCACTTGCGTAGTGGCATCGCGGATTGCAGTCGTCACCAAAAAACCTTCGGCGACACCGAACGGACTGCAGGTAATCTCGGCCGGAAAAGGCGAGCCATCCTTACGGGTCGCCGGCAGGCGCGTCTCGGGAGCGCCTCGCAGCATGGCGATCCCGCCGCTGATCAATTCAGGGCAGGTCCATTCCGGAATCAAGTTGCGAATGTTCGTCCCCAGCAGAGCCTCGCGGGAATGCCCGAACATCGTGTCCGTCCGCGAATTCGCCAGTTGGATGTCGCCGCTGGTGCTGGTGATCACCATCGCGTCCGGAGCACCTTCCAGGACCGCGCGGAATGTGCGCTCGGTGCGCGCAAGCTCCTCAGCTTGACGGCGAACCAGCAGCTCGCTCCAACTGAGCTGCACGAATACGTTGACCTTGCTCTGCAGTACCTCAGGCACGATCGGCTTGAACAGAAAATCCACCGCGCCCAGGTCGTAGCCCCGGAACAATTGTTCGTCGCTCCGATACGCCGTCAGAAACAGGATCGGCGTATGCAAGGACCGTTTACGCGAACGGATCAATTCCGCGGTCTCAAATCCATCCAGCTCCGGCATCCGGACGTCCAGCAGAATCGCGGCAAAATCGTGATCTAAGCACAGGCGCAGGGCGTCGGTACCGCTCTCGGCCAGCATCAGATCCTGCTGTAAAGGCTCCAGGATCGCCTGCAACGCCAGCAGGTTGTCCCGGTCGTCATCCACAGCCAGGATTTTTACCTTCTCCGGGCGCAGACCCGTTGCGTGCGAATTATTAAGAGATGCGGACGCCGCGGTTTTCATACCGTCCCAACATTAGAACGTTCTGCACCGCTTGCTCCGGCTGCCTCCGCCACCGAAGCCAGTCCCGCCAGCCACACGCGCATCACTGAGAACAAGTATCCCAAGTCCACCGGTTTCGTCACGTAGTCCGACGCACCCGCCTGCAGACATTTTTCGCGATCTCCCTTCATCGCTTTCGCAGTCAACGCAATAATCGGAATCGATCCGAAGGTTGGCATGCGGCGGATAGCCTTGGTGGTCTCGTACCCATCCATCTCAGGCATCATGATGTCCATCAGGATGAGGTCGATGTCTTTCTCCTTTTCCAGTACGTGGATTCCCGCCCGGCCCGTTTCGGCGTGCAGCACCTGCATGTCGTGCTGCTCCAGAACACTGGTCAACGCGAAGATGTTTCGCAGATCGTCATCCACCACCAGAATCTTTTTCCCCGCCAGCGCCGGATCGATCTGACGGACCGTTGCCAGCATCTTCTTTTGCGCGATGGTCAGCCGTTCTTCCGGCAGATGCAGCAGCAAGACCGCTTCGTCCAGCAGCCGCTCCAGCGACTGTACATAACGGATGGCGCTGATCCGGCAGCATCGCGTAAGCTCCCTTCCCAAGCTTGAATCCAGGCGCGCGGCGCCCAACACGATCACGGGTGGAATCGCCGGATCCAGCCGCCGCTGGATCTCCTCGATAAACCGGACGTCGCCTTCGTTGGATACCGCCCAGTCGACTACGATCCCGTCCGGCCGCTCGGAGTTCAACCTGTCGAGGGCGGCGGCTGCTGAAGTCGCTTGCACCAGCTCCAGACCGGGCGTCGCCAGGAACTCGCAGATTTCCTTGCGCATCGCTTCTGAGCCGGCCACGACCAGCAGCTTCTTGGACCCCGGCTCGACCGATTGCCGTACGCGCTCGAAAACCGCTGCCAGTACATCGTCCGGCGATGCCTTCTCCGAGCACGTCATAGCGCCCAGGGTGAAGCCGTCCCTCGCCGTGTCGCTGCCCGAAAGCACGTGCACCGGAATATGCCGCGTCGCAGGATCGTGCTTCAAGTTATCGAGAACCGTCCATCCGCTCATGTCAGGAAGCCGCACGTCCAAGGTGATTGCCTTGGGCTTGAAGTTGCGGGCGAGTGTAATCGCCGTGGTTCCGCGCAGGGCAACTAGCGCCTTGAATCCGGACTCACGGGCGCGATCCATCAGAATCTGCGCGAACGTTGGATCGTCCTCCACAATCAGCAAGACCGAGTCATCCGGCTGGATCGAGTCTCGGTCGTCATCCAAAGCAGGCTCGGGATCCACCAGCCATGTGGGCATGGAAGTGATCCCGTGCTCGAAACGGTTGTCTACGTCACGAGCCATCCAAACTCGCATTACCGAGAACAGCAGATCGAGATCTACGGGTTTTGCAACGTAATCCGAAGCTCCAGCTCGCAGACACTTTTCGCGATCGCCCTTCATCGCCTTAGCGGTCAGTGCGATGATCGGCAGCGTCTGAAATTCCCGGAGTCCGCGAATCGCGCGCATGGTTTCGTACCCGTCCATCTCCGGCATCATGATATCCATGAGCACGATGTCCAGATCCGGTGTGGTTTTCAGAAGCTCGATTCCTGCTCGCCCATTCTCCGCGTGCAGAACCTTCAAGCCCCGCTGTTCCAGCACGCTCGACAACGCAAAGATGTTTCGGACGTCATCATCGACAACCAGAACCTTGCGGCCGGCCAGCCGAGGGTCGGTCTGGCGAACCTCCTCCAGCACCTGTTGCTGTTCCTCGGACAGCGCGCTCAACGGACGATGCAGCAGTAGCGCGGTCTCTTCCAGCAAGCGTTCGATGGTAGGGGCATAGCGCACCGGGCCCATCCGCGCGCACCGGTGAATCTCGGACACCTGTTGCTCCGCCAAGGCCTGAGGTCCGGAAACCACAATCGGCGGAACTTGCACGACCGACTTGGACTGTACCGACTCGATGAACTCGATTCCGGCCGAATCCGGCAGAACCCAGTCAAGCACGATGCCATCCACCACACGGCCGTCGATGATCTTGCTGGCCGACGGTAGATCCGCCACCGTCACGATTTCCAAATCCTCGCCTGCCAGCAGATTTCGGATATCGTTCGTCCGAACGTCATTTTCGGCGATCACCAGGAGTGTTTTCTTGCGGGCCTCCATCGAGGCCTGAACCACACCAAATATCTCTTCAAGCGATTCCTTGCTCGGATCCTTAGGCAGGCAACTCATCGCACCCAACGCAAACCCGCGTTTGTTGTTCTCATGCCCCGAAATAATGTGCACCGGAATGTGCCCCGTGCGCGGCTCGTGCTTCAGCTGATCCAGCAGAGTCCATCCGCTCATGTCCGGCAGCCGGACGTCCAGCGTGATGGCGCTCGGTTGAAATTCGCGCGCCAAAGAAATCGCGGTGCTGCCTTGCGATGCGACCACCGCTTTCGTGCCGTGGCTCCGTGCGACATCCACCATGATTCGAGCAAACGTTACATCGTCCTCAACGATAAGCAGCACGCGATCGCCGCGCTCCACCAAGTTGCGGTCATCGTCCACCACCATATCCTCAACCATCTCCGCCGGCACTGGACTGGGCGACGGAGCCAATATGAGGTCCATGTCTCCGGCGGCGATCTGGCGCGCATCCGCTTTCAGCGACAGACCCGCTTCGCCGATTTCAGGCTTGGGAGCCGAAGAGATATAAACCTGCGGCAGGTACAACGTGAATATGCTGCCGCGCCCAACGGTGCTCTGCAGTCGAATTTCGCCGCCCAGCAGTCGAGCCAGCTCGCGGCTGATCGAAAGTCCCAGTCCGGTGCCGCCATACTTTCGACTGGTGGTTCCGTCGGCCTGCTGGAAGGCTTCGAAAATAATGCGCTGCTTTTCTTGCGCGATCCCGATCCCAGTGTCCGTCACCGCGAATGCGATGACCTTCTTCGCCCGATTCATGATCGGATGCGTGGGACTCCAGCCGCTGGTTACCGCTTCCATCGTCAGCCGGACCGAGCCCTGCTCGGTGAACTTCAACGCATTGGAGAGTAGGTTTTTCAGCACCTGCTGCAGCCGTTTCACGTCTGTCCGAATCATGTCCGACGACAGGCTCGCATCGGCTTCGATCGAAAGGCCGATGCCTTTTCCTTCGGCTACATGACGGAATGTCCGTACGCAGTAGTCTTCCAGTTCGCTCAGGCGGACGTTGCCCACCTCAACGTCCATCTTTCCGGACTCGATCTTGGAGAGATCCAGAATGTCATTGATCAGGGCCAGCAGATCGGTGCCCGACGAGTGAATCGTCTCGGCGAACTTGATCTGTTTGGAGCTCAGGTTTCCTTCCGTGTTGTCCGCCAGCACGCGCGCCAGAATCAGCAGATTGTTGAGCGGAGTCCGCAGCTCGTGCGACATGTTCGCCAGGAATTCGCTCTTGTACTTGGAGGTCAGCGCGAGCTGCTCGGCTTTCTCTTCCAGAGCGTGTTTCGCTTGCTCGATTTCGCGATTCTTGGCTTCTACTTCGGTATTCTGATCCGCCAGCAGTTGCGCCTTCTCCTGTAATTGCGCGTTCGTCTTTTGCAGCTCTTCCGCCAGCGCCTGGCTCTGCTGCAGCAACTGCTCCGTACGCATCGTTGCTGCGATGGTATTCAGCACGATGCCGATACTTTCCGTCAACTGATCCAGGAACGCGATGTGAATGTCGGACAGTTTATGGAAGGATGCCAGTTCGACGACAGCCTTCACTTCGCCCTCGAACAGCACCGGCAGAACCACAATTGTGGTGGGCGCGGCGCCGCCCAGGCTGGAACGAACCTGAATGTAATCCTGCGGAACGTCGCGAACAAGGAGGCGCTCTTTTTCGCGCGCGCATTGCCCTACAAGGCCCTGCCCGAATCTGAATTGCGTCGGGACGTTATCGCGGCTATCGTAGGCGTACCCAGCCATGAATTTCAGCACCGCGTCGCCGTCGTTATTCTCGGCGATGTAGAAACTTCCGCTCTGAGCGCTCACCAGCGGCGCCAGCTCGGACAATAGAAGCTGCGCCACCGTCAGCAGATCGCGTTGCCCCTGCACCATACGCGTGAACTTGGCGATGTTGGTCTTCAGCCAGTCCTGGTCGGTGTTCTTGCGCGTGGTAGCTCCCAGGTTCTCGATCATTTCGTTGAGATTGTCCTTGAGCGCCGCCACTTCACCTTGTGCTTCGACCGAGATCGAACGCGTCAAGTCACCCTTCGTCACTGCTGTCGCGACCTCGGCGATCGCGCGAACCTGCGTTGTAAGGTTGGCCGCGAGCTGGTTCACGTTATCCGTCAGATCGCGCCACAGACCCGCGGCGCCCGGCACGCGAGCCTGTCCTCCCAGCTTGCCCTCGATGCCGACCTCGCGCGCCACTGTAGTCACCTGGTCGGCGAAAGTCGCGAGCGTGTCGATCATCGCGTTGATCGTATCGGCCAGTTCCGCAATCTCGCCTTTGGTCTCCAGCACCAGTTTGCGCTTCAGATCGCCATTGGCTACCGCCGTCACCACTTTGGCGATACCGCGCACCTGCGTTGTGAGATTCGCAGCCATCAGGTTGACGTTGTCCGTCAAATCCTTCCACGTTCCAGCCACGCCGCGAACTTCGGCCTGCCCGCCCAAGCGTCCTTCGGTACCCACTTCGCGCGCTACACGCGTCACTTCACTGGCGAATCCGTTCAGCTGATCCACCATCGTGTTGATGGTGTTCTTCAGCTCCAGGATCTCGCCGCGGACGTCGACCGTAATCTTGCGCGATAAATCACCCATGGCGACCGCCGTGGTCACCTGCGCGATATTCCGAACCTGGTTGGTCAGATTCGACGCCATCGAGTTGACCGATTCAGTCAAATCCTTCCACGTTCCCGCGACGCCGTACACGTCCGCCTGCCCGCCCAAGCGCCCCTCGGTGCCCACTTCGCGCGCAACACGCGTCACTTCGCTGGCGAACGAGCTCAGCTGATCCACCATCGTGTTGATGGTGTCCTTCAACGCGAGAATTTCACCGCGCGCGTCCACGGTGATTTTTCTCGAAAGGTCGCCTTTCGCCACCGCCGTGGTCACGTCCGCGATATTACGGACCTGTGCGGTCAAGTTCGACGCCATCGAGTTGACCGAGTCCGTCAGATCTTTCCACGTGCCGGCGATGCCACGCACGTCAGCCTGGCCGCCCAGCTTGCCTTCGGTACCCACTTCGCGAGCCACGCGCGTCACTTCACTGGCGAACGCGTTGAGCTGATCCACCATCGTGTTGATGGTGTTCTTCAGCTCCGAAATCTCGCCGCGGGCGTCTACTGTGATTTTGGTCGTCAGATCGCCCTTGGCCACGGCCGTGGTCACACCGGCGATGTTGCGGACCTGATTCGTCAGGTTCGACGCCATCGAATTGACCGAGTCCGTCAAATCCTTCCACGTGCCCGCTACTCCGCGCACGTCGGCCTGTCCGCCCAGTTTGCCTTCGGTTCCTACTTCGCGCGCCACGCGGGTAACTTCGCTGGCGAACGAGCTGAGCTGATCCACCATTGTGTTGATGGTGTTCTTCAACTCCAGAATTTCGCCGCGCGCGTCCACTGTGATTTTGCGCGACAAGTCGCCCTTCGCAACCGCCGTAGTCACTTCCGCGATGTTACGAACCTGGTTCGTCAGGTTCGAAGCCATCCAGTTCACGGATTCCGTCAAATCGCGCCACGTTCCGGCGACGCCGCGGGCATCCGCCTGTCCGCCCAATCGTCCTTCGGTGCCGACTTCGCGTGCCACGCGCGTCACTTCGCTGGCGAACCCGTTCAGCTGATCCACCATCGTGTTGATGGTGTTCTTCAGCTCCAGAATTTCGCCTCGGACGTCCACCGTGATCTTGCGCGATAGATCGCCGCGAGCCACAGCCGTCGTCACTTCCGCGATATTTCTAACCTGCGCTGTCAGGTTGCCGGCCATCGAGTTGACCGATTCCGTAAGATCGCGCCACGTTCCCGCGACGCCCTTCACGTCGGCCTGTCCGCCCAACTTTCCTTCGGTGCCGACTTCGCGCGCGACACGCGTCACTTCGCTGGCGAACGAGCTGAGCTGGTCCACCATTGTGTTGATCGTGTTCTTCAGCTCTAGGATTTCTCCACGCACTTCCACCGTAATCGTGCGCGACAAATCCCCCTTGGCGACGGCCGTGGTCACTTCAGCGATGTTGCGGACCTGGTTGGTCAGGTTCGACGCCATGGAGTTGACGGAGTCCGTCAAATCTTTCCAGACGCCGCCGACGTCCTTCACCATCGCCTGCCCGCCGAGCTTGCCCTCGGTGCCTACTTCGCGGGCCACGCGCGTCACTTCACTGGCGAATGAGCTGAGCTGGTCCACCATCGTGTTGATGGTGTTCTTCAGTTCCAGAATTTCGCCGCGCACGTCCACCGTGATCTTGCGCGATAAATCTCCGTTCGCGACAGCGGTCGTAACTTCCGCGATGTTTCGCACCTGCGCCGTTAGGTTGCCGGCCATCGAGTTGACCGAGTCGGTTAAATCCTTCCACACGCCGCCGACGCCCTTCACCTGAGCCTGTCCGCCGAGTTCTCCTTCTGTGCCGACCTCGCGCGCCACGCGCGTCACTTCGCTGGCAAACGCGTTGAGCTGGTCGACCATGGTGTTGATGGTGTTTTTCAGCTCCAGAATTTCGCCCCGCACGTCCACCGTGATCTTGAAGGACAAATCTCCATTCGCCACCGCAGTGGTAACTTCCGCGATATTCCGGACCTGCGCCGTAAGATTGCCGGCCATGGAATTAACCGAGTCCGTCAGATCCTTCCACACGCCGCCGACGCCCTTCACCATCGCCTGCCCGCCGAGCTTACCTTCCGTGCCGACTTCGCGCGCAACGCGCGTCACTTCGCTGGCGAACGAGCTCAACTGATCCACCATCGTGTTGATGGTGTTCTTCAATTCCAGAATTTCACCGCGTACGTCCACCGTGATCTTGCGCGATAAATCGCCATTGGCTACCGCTGTCGTAACTTCCGCAATATTTCGAACTTGTGCGGTCAGGTTGCCCGCCATAAAGTTGACGGAATCCGTCAACGCGTCCCACACGCCGCCGACGCCCTTCACCACCGCTTGACCGCCGAGTTTGCCGTCGGTTCCGACTTCGCGCGCTACGCGCGTCACTTCGCTCGCGAACGAGCTCAACTGATCCACCATGGTGTTGATG
>Ga0207674_10001120_pt1 | contig 34776 bp, 26 predicted proteins | sample KBSCornC72_FD_184303 | JGI IMG/M metagenome (GOLD analysis project Ga0207674, IMG submission 184303) | Corn rhizosphere microbial communities from Kellogg Biological Station, Michigan, USA - KBS Corn C7-2 (SPAdes) (version 2) | ecosystem: Host-associated > Plants > Roots > Rhizosphere > Soil ...
GCCGCAGATCGTGACGGACGCCTGGGACTACTTCAACACCGTTCAGACGAAGGAAGTGAAGTACAAGCCGTTCTTCGCGCCGACGGACAAGCCGCCGATCTGGCTCAACGCGGATATCATGGCGCAGTATCGGCCGGAGATGCGGAAGTACTACTACGACCCGAAGAAGTACAAGACGTATCTGGAGCAGTTGGGCATCGCGTATCCGACGGTGCGCAAGGTCGCCCAGTAGTTGTGTCCGACGAGGGGCGGCAGTGTCTCATTCCTGCCGCCCCTCGTCGTCGTTGTCGGGTGAGATTGGTGCTGCCACGACACGAGGACAGCCGCCGTCGCCACACTCCGGTCGCCCTACATCTTCGAGAGCAGTGCAGCGTCCATGCGCGACGCGCTGGCGCAGCTGCGCCGGTACGCCGCACACGACCACGCGTGCCTGCTGCTCGAAGGAGAGCGCGGAAGCGGTAAGACCATCCTCGCTCGGCACGCGCACGAGCTGTCGCCACGTCGCGGCCGCACCTTCCGCGCGATCTCGCTCGCCGCAGCCGACGATGCGCTCGCGAGCTCCGACCTCTTCGGACACGCAAAGGGCGCTTTCACCGGCGCCGACTCGGCCCGCCCAGGCGCCATCGCGTCCGCCGCCGGCGGCACGTTGTTCCTCGACGAAATCGGCAAGGCATCGAAGCTCGTCCAGGGCAAGCTGCTGCACATCGTAGAAGAAGACGGCGAGTTCTTCCCGGTCGGAAGCGATCGGCCGGTTCGCGGTGACGTGCGGTTCATCTTCGCCGCCAACGAAGGACTCGACACCCTCGTCGACCAGGATCGATTCCTCGCTGACCTGCGCGATCGCATCAGCGCGTTCGCCATACGCATCCCGCCCCTGCGCGACCGCGCGTCCGACATCCCGGGGTTGGTGCGTCACACGGCAGCCGTGCGTGCGAAACGCTGCGGGTATCCCGACCGGCCGCCTGCATTCGACGACGCGCTCATGCACACCCTCGAGCGTGACCCCTGGCCCGGCAACCTACGCGAGCTCGTCGCCGCCGTCGAACGACTCATGATCGACGCCGTCGGTGCACCTGTCATCTCGCTCGCGCACTGCACGGGTCACCTCGTGCGCTTGCGCGGTACGCGTGGCGTACGCCGCGGCACGTTGACGCGACCGCTCGTTATGCAGGCCGTCATTGACGCCGGTGGCAACAAAACGGTCGCCGCCGCACAACTCGGCGTTTCCCGCAAGACGATTCACGAATACGTGAAGGGCACGACGCATCCGGGCATGCAGGGAGCTACCCCGCCGCCGGTGTGACGTAACACGAGGTCGCGGCCGCACTGGCGTCACGTGACGCCTAACGAACGAACGCAGCCCGACGCAACTCACGTCGCCGACACGATTTGCCGAGTCCTTCGAGTGGGCGCGGGAAGTGCGAACCCTCCCGCGGCATGCGAACCGCTCACGAAACCAAAGTCCGCGCCGCCCTGTGGCGACTGACCGCGACGGACACGTCGCCCGACGATGGGCTGAGCACACCGCCGCCTCTCTTTCTTCGTACGCCATCCATCGCGCTCCTCTGGATCGCCACGATCGTCGCGTTGGTTGGTTTGCTCGCACTGAGTCGTATTCGACTGCCGCACACCGATCGCCACAGAGCGGTGGCAACGTTGCACCACTAACTCAGGAGGCTCCATGTCATCGGATCATGTCATTCGCGCGTGGAAGGACGCCGACTACGGCGCGCGTCTCGATGCCGACGCCGCAACACGGCGGCCCGCTCATCCCGTCGGACCGATAGAGCTCACCGACAGCGCGCTGGACCTCGGCGGCGGCTTTGCGGTCACGACCGAATACTTCGAAACGCTCGGCTGCTGCCAGGGCATTACGCAGGCCGGAATGTGTGATCTCACGGCCGGTGGAGGCATTTTTGTCTGCACGACACTGTGCGCGACCGTGTTCTTCACCACGCGTTCGATTTGTCAAAAGACGTGACTCGCATGACGACCAACTGGTGGCCGTCAGCGCTCACACTCGCCGAACGCGCTGCGATGCAACGCACCCGGAGTGGGGGCCAGGCAAGCGAGCCCACGGCCGCCGGCGGCACGAGCCGCGCGAATCGATGGCGCTCACAACGCCCGTTCGATCGACCCGAGTTCCTCGCGCGGCGGCTCCGCATTGACGGACTTACCGAGATCGAATTCGACGCGCTCGTCGATACGCGTCCGTCAGGCGTGAGCGGTGACGGCGAGCCACCGCACTGGGCGCGCGAGGTTGAGCGAGCCGACGCGATCGCGCGTGAGATCGCGCAGCTGCCCGTGCGACCGGACGATACAAGCGGTGACGGGCTCGCGCCCGTACGTGCGTTCGTGGAGCCGTTCGTAACCGCAGGTATGGCGCACTTGCACGCAGAGGTGCGATCGATCGTGGCGGAGCATCCGCGCGCGCCGTTCGATGCCGGGCACGCAACGTTGCTCTTCGAGCCCCTGCTCTGGGGACACCTGGTCGGACGCGCATTGAAGGTCGTGATCCTCGAGCTCAACGTGGCGCGGGTCCGTGGAACGCTGGTTGGAGATTCACCCGAAGCTCGGTGTGCTCACTTCGCGTCGCAGCTTCGGTCCAGCCCTGTTCGTGATCAGCTCATCGAGGAGTACCCAGTCCTCGCGCGGTCGATCGTGACTGCCACCGACTATTGGGTGGAGTCGGCGCGTGAGCTGCTGCGCTATCTGGCCGAGGATTTCGACGCGCTGCAGGATGCCTTTGCCGCTGGGAGTGAGCTGGGCACCCTGATTGCCCTCTCTGGAAACGCCGGAGATGTGCACCGCGGTGGGCGCTCGGTTGCCATCGCCCAGTTCTCGTCAGGCATCCGCCTCGTTTACAAGCCGCGACCGCTCGACGTCGATCGCCATTTCGCCGAGCTCGTGGCGTGGATCAACACGCGGGGACAGACCCCAGAGCTCCGTGCCGTACAGGTACTTACTCGCGGAGATCACGGGTGGGCGGAATTCGTGTCGGAGGCGCCGTGCAATTCTCGCGATGAGGTCGAGCGCTTCTATCAGCGGGTCGGGGCGTGGCTCGCGGTTCTCCACGCGCTGAACGCAACGGACTTTCACTATGAGAACGTCATAGCGTCCGGTGAGTTCCCGATGCTGATCGATCTCGAAGCGCTCTTCCATCCGCTTCCGCAAGTACCTAACGCGGGGAACGAGCCCGAACAGTTGGGTTGGGAGGCGCTGCAGCGATCAGTGCTGCGGACGGGCGTGCTGCCGTTCCGGGCGTACGACAACGAGCAATCCAGTGGGCTCGACATGAGCGCCATGGGGGGCGGGGGTGGCCAGCGTACGCCGAATCGCTTTCCGGTCCTGGTTGCGCCCGGAACGGACGAGATGCGGCTTGAGCGCGAGTTCGTCAACCTGCCGCCGTCGCAGAATCGACCAACGTTAGGCGGCCAGGCGGTCGATCCCGCTCTGTTCGCCGGCTCCCTCCTGTCGGGTTTCACCGCGACCTATCGATTGCTGCTCGCGCACCGTACGGCCCTGGTCGCGCCGCGCGGGCCCGTCCGCGCGTTCGCCGATGACCCTATCCGGGTCGTCCTCCGTCCCACGCGGCAGTACGCACTCATTCTCTCCGAGAGCAACCACCCGGACGTGATGCGAGATGCGCTGGATCAGGACCGCCTGTTCGATCGGCTCTGGGTGGCTATTCCCGCTCGTCCCGAGCTCGAGCGCGTCATCGGGTCGGAGCATGCGGATCTCCTAAGCGGCGATATCCCGATGTTTGCGAGTAAGCCGTCGAGTGTCGATCTGTTCACCGCTCACGGTGAATCGATTCCCGCCTTTTTCCGTCACTCCGGTCTGTCCTCGGCAATCGACCGCATCGAGGCAATGAGCGAAGACGATCTACGGCATCAGCGCTGGGTCGTGCAGGCGTCGCTCGTCGCACTGCTCCCGGGCATGCATGTCGCCCCGACGAGTGATGAGATCGTTCCGGAGCCATGTGTCCGGCGTGGCACAACCGGATCGTCTCGCGAGGCGGCGCTCCAGGCCGCGCGCCGCGTGGCCGAGCATCTGGTCGGCCGGGCCCTGAAACAGGAAGAGCGCGTGAGCTGGCTTGGTCTCACGCTGCTGCGAGAGCGCGACTGGACGATCCAGCCAGTCGGCGCCGACCTGTATAGCGGCACGGCCGGTATTGCGTTGTTCCTTGCGTACTTCGACCACGTTGCCGGTCATGCTGCCTCGCGTGCGGTCGCTCAAACGGTCGTGCGTCAGCTCACCCGTCGACTGGCTTCGACGCTCGAGGCGTCGGACACGGCGCCGGCGTTCCTTCCGTCTTCACTCGGTGCGTTCGGCGCGCTGAGCGGCGCCGTGTACGCACTGTCTCACATCGGGGCGCTCTGGACCGATCACGACGTCGTCGACCTCGCCGAACGCCTGGTGCTGGCGCTTCGCGATCACGTTGGCGCGGACCGAACACTCGACATCATCGGCGGCACGGCTGGATTCATCATGGCCGCGTCCGCGCTCGAGCATGTTCGGTCCGCACCAGTTACACGCCATGTGCTGAAGCATGCGGCCGAGTGTCTCATCGCTCGCGGCGAGGAGCGGGCGGGAGGGCTGTCGTGGTCCACGAGCCTTCCGGCGTCGCAGCCGCTGACGGGCATGTCGCACGGCACGTCGGGAATCGCGCTGGCCTTGCTCGCCGCCGGCCGCCTTGTGAATCACCCGTCCTTTGCACACGCCGCCATTCGCGCGATGTGTTACGAGCGAAGTTGCTTCGACCCCACTCGGATGAACTGGCCCGACTACCGTATCCTCCCGGGTCGCGACCACGACGAGCGGCTCGCGTGGATGTGGGCGTGGTGTCACGGAGCGCCGGGGATCGGCCTCGCGCGCCTCGACGCGTTAGGCAGCAGTGACGACCCGGCCCTGGCGAGCGATCTCGCGGCGGCGCTCGCCTCGACCTCTCGTTTTGGATTCGGAAGCAACGACTCGCTGTGTCATGGCGACCTCGGGAATCTCGAGCTGTTCGTGCGAGCGCACGAGCTGGGTTATCGCGGCGAGTGGGAAGACGCGCTCGCGAGCCATTCGTCCCGTCTGGTGACTCGATTACAGGAAGGCCATTGGCGTTGTGGTGTTCCGGGTGGTGTCGAAACGTCCGGGCTCATGACGGGACTCGCGGGTATTGGTTATGGTCTTCTTCGGATCGCCGCACCCGAGCGCGTGCCATCGTTGTTGGCCCTCGAGCCGCCTCGGGTAACGATCGGCGTGCGAGGTCACCGATGAAGAAGAGGCTCCGCGTTCCGTGGTATCCGCAGGTCGGAGCCGATGATTGCGGGCCCACCTGTCTGGCGATGGTACTGGCCGCGCATGGCGTGCACGATGCCGCGTCGGAGTGTCGCGAGCTCTGTAACGCCGGTCGAGATGGCACACGCCTTCGGACGCTCGTTGCCGTGGCGGATCGATTCGGCGTCGCAGCGCGAGCTCATCGTGTACGCCCGGAGTGCTTCGCCTCCGTTGCCTTGCCTGTTATCGCGCACTGGCAGCATCGCCATTTCGTCGTCGTCGAGCAGTGGGCGCCAAGCCGCGTGACGATCGTCGATCCGGCCACCGGACGTCGTACCCTCACACATGACGAGTTCACAGCGGGGTTCGCTGGAACGGTGCTGTCGCTCGAGCCGCGAGGCGACTTCGTTAGGCGGCCGAAATCCCGCCTGCCGCTCTGGGTGTGGTATCTCGCCGCAATGTTTCGCGACCAACCAGCGCAGTTCGCACTCGCGCAGATCGTCGTTGGGTCATTGCTTCTTCAGGGTGCCGGACTCGCCGGGCCGCTGTTCACGAAGCTCGTTGTCGACGCAGGGACCCACGAATCGACCGTGTCCCTCGGTTTGATGGCCACGGCGATGTCCATCGTCGTGCTCGGGAAGTCCGTTACCACGTTCGTACGGAACCTGGTGATGACCAGGCTCCAAACCCGGCTCGACGCGCGGCTCACACAGGGATTCTTCGAGCACCTGCTGGCCCTCCCGTACCGTTTCTTCCAGAGCAAGACGAGCGGCGATCTCCTGATGCGGCTATCGAGCAACTCGATGATCCGCGAGATCCTGACTACTCAACTGCTCTCGTTCGTGCTGGACGGGCCGCTGAGCGCGCTGTTCCTCATCATCATGTTCGTCGTCTCGCCGCCGCTCGCTCTACTCGCTGCTGCCATGGGGGTCGCGCAGGGCGCGCTCGCGTTCGCATCCCTGCGACCGCTCCGTGATCTTGCACAACGCACCGTCGTTGCGAAGACCGACGAGCAGAGCTGTCTGGTCGAACTGATGAAGGGGATTGCGTACATCAAAGCCTCGGCGGGCGAACAGCGCGCCTACGATCGCTGGGTCGAGCTGTTTCGGCGCCAGTTGGGCGTGTCGGTCGAGCGGAGTTACCTCTCCGCCAAGGTCGAATTCGCGTTAGGCTTCGCGCGAACCGCGTCTCCGCTCATCCTGCTCTGGTACGGAGCCTACCTGGTTGCTCACGCGTCAATGCCGCTCGGCACGATGCTCGCGCTCACCACGCTCGCCACGTCGTTTCTCGCGCCGGTCACCTCGCTCGTTCAGAGCACGCAACAGCTTCAGCTGCTCGACGCCTATGTCGAGCGACTCACCGACGTACTCGAAACGGAACAGGAGCGACGTCCCGAGATTCCACAACGCGCGCGGGCCACGCGTCTCGCTGGCCGTATCGAGGCTCGTGCGCTCTCGTTCCGATTCTCGGCGGACGGACCGGCGGTCGTCGAAAACGTTTCCTTCGTCATCACACCTGGGCAGAAGCTCGGTATTGTCGGTCCGACGGGTTCGGGAAAGAGCACGATCCTCATGCTGCTGCTCGGGCTCTACCAGCCAACTGCCGGCGAAGTGCTGTATGACGGCATTCCGCTGGCCGAGCTCGATCCGCGCGATGTTCGTCGATGGTGTGGCGTCGTGCTTCAGGACTCGGCGGCGTTCGCCGGCTCTTTCAAGACCAACATCCTGCTCAATACACCCGCGGCGAGTGCGGAACAGATCGATGCTGCCGCGGAGATCGCGGGGCTGGCCAACGACATTCGCCGCCTTCCGATGGCGTATGAAACGAGTGTCGCCGAAGGCGGAAGTAATCTCTCGGGTGGCCAGCGCCAGCGGCTTGCGATCGCTCGAGCGATTGCTCCGCGCCCGTCGATCCTCCTGCTCGACGAAGCGAGCAGCCATCTCGATGTCGCAGCGGAGGCAGAGCTCAACGCCCACCTCGAGCGGCTGCGCTGCACGCGTATCGTCATCGCGCACCGACTCTCGGCCGTCCGGACGGCCGATCAGATCCTTGTACTCCGCCACGGGCACGTGGTCGAGCGCGGCACGCACCTGCAGCTGCTGCGCGAGCGAGGGATGTATGCCGAGTTGGCGGCGGCACAAAGCCCGACCGGATCGGCCACGCACGCCGATCGAGGGCTCGCGAACGAATGCGACGGGGAACACCTAACGAGCAGATGTCGAGTACGCGCGTAGCGCGATGCGTCACTAGCGGCGATGACTGCCGTCGCCGCGAACCCCCACTCGTGGAGGTCGTCGGCCCGGGGCCCGACTGCGTCGCCCGGCAGCGGCGGCGCGTACACCATGTCGAATGACTGTCTTCTCGAGCTCAGGAGAACCAATGCACGACCATACAACCGTCCGAGCGTGGAAAGACGCGGCCTATCGGCAGTCGCTGTCCGCTGAAGACGCGGCGGCCACTCAGTCTCCGGCTGGCACCATCGAGCTCGATGACGCTGACCTTGGAGACGTCGCCGGCGGGACCGCGGCGCTCACACAGACAGGTATCTGCGGAACGTCTCTGGGCTGTGTCACCGTCGTCACGATCGCGATCTCGAAGAACATCAGCTGTGGAGCGTGCGCCACCACGCTGTGGTCGGGCACCTGCTACGCGTCATCGGTCGGCTGCTGCCCGTGACATCGGTTTCCAACGCCTCGGCGCCCCGATCGGGCGCCGGGGTGCGCCTCGCGAACCTGGTGGTTGACCCGGTCGATGCGTTTCGCGGCATCGCCTGCGATCCTTCGTGGAGACTCGCGTTTCTCGCCGCCGTCGGAGTCCGATTCGGAAGTCTCTTCGTCTTCTACGAGCCATCCGTCACGCCAATCAAGGCGCTTGGCGGTCTGCTCCTTCAGGTTCTGACGGTGGGGCCGACGGTACTGCTCTCGTCTCTGGTGGTATGGTTGGTTGCAAGGGTGTGGCGCGTCAACGTGGCTTGGGCGACCGCGTTCTCCATCCTCATGCACGTCTACGTGGCGTTCACGCTCGCCACCCTCGCATTTTCGAGCGTGGCCGGCGCGTTGTTGACGGAGTCTGTTGACGTGGACCTCCGGAATCCGCCGTTCACCAACCTGACGTCGCTGGTGGGCGGAACGGATTCAGACGTTGTACGCACGCTGGCGGGCGAGATGGATGTGCGGTCGACCTACGTGCTCGTGCTGTTGTGGCTCGGCCTTCGCGGTGCGGCGCCTGACGCGCCGCGTTCGGCGATAGCAAGAGCTCTCCTGACGATCGCGGTCGTTCGAGTCGTCGGCGTTACGGCCGTTTCGTTACTGCGATGACGCTGGCTTCGCTCCTCGCGATCCGGCACGACTCCCCATGAGCTGGGCGATGAGCGCGATGACCGGCGCCGAGATCACGAACATCGTCATCCATGTGGCGGACCGCGGCCGCCAAGGCACGGAGCCGTTCCATCCGACGAGGAGCCGAGCCCAAAGGAGGAACGCAAGGATGTACACGATGAACAATGTCATCGCGGCAGGGAACGCGATCCGCGTCGCCTTTGTCTCTGCAAGCCGATATGCCACCCATGCCGTCGCACCGAGCGAGAGCACCACACTCGGATCCGGAGCGGCTTGCAGCAGGCGTCCAGAAACGGCGTCGACAGCGCTGAGCAGGAGTCCGTACCAAACCACGCGACGGAAGACCTGGTCCGTGGGCATAGCTCCTCGGCGACTCTCGGTGTTACGCGGCCACACATGTGCGATCGCGAACCCAGCCTGGTTTTGAGCCACTGGGCGATGCTGGTCAATGTGTCGCGGTATGGAATCGATCGCCTGTCAGCATCAGGACACGAATGTCGCGGAATAGGACATAGCCCGTATCGGCACGCGTTGCTCAGGGCGGGTTGGTGAGTTGCAGCGCCGGGCGGCGTATGGCAACGCGCGACGCTGTCTCCGGCACGTCGATCATGCGGAACAGGTCGGCCCGAGAGCGACGCTCCACGGCCGCACTCCATATCCAGGTATCACCCGACGCACGGGCGCCGGAGTACCAGAGCGTGACCATGTCGGTTCGACCGTCGTACTCCAGCGTCGAGCGATACACGATGTCCTTGAATTCCGCCGTCATGCCCGCGCGCAGCACTGGAGTGGGGTGCTGCGTCCAGGTGATGCCGTCGCTGCTTGTGGAGAGCCGAAGCGCCGGCGTCGCACACGTCTCGCGCGGTTTCTCGTTGTACAGCGCCCAGAATTCCCGGAGCTCCGGCACCCAGATGACGTCGATGTGCCACGGGGTCAGCGCGCCGGGCCCCGACACATCAACCGTCCGTGATGACGACCAGTGGAGGCCATCGGTGGACGTGCGATGCTCGACTGTCGTCGACACGCTGTTGCAGCCGCCCGGGCCAGCGTTGACGGCCCACATGTGCCACTGCGTTTCGCTGACTCGAACGACCGTCGGCGAAACCAGCTCGTGGTTGGGTGCGCGGACAACGCGAGTGGGTCTGCTCCAGTGCGTGCCGTCGCCCGACACTGTGAGGAATACGGAGTTCAGATGTGAAACATGGCGGAAGTACATCCACAGCTCCCGCCTCGATGGCTCGAAGAGGAGGTCCGGGTCGGAGAGATAACCCTTCCACGGCCTGACGATCGGGTTCGTCACGCCCGCGGGGACCTCCCACTCCGCCGGGTCACCGGATTCGTAGATCGACGGCAACTCGCGCTTGATGTCGCCGCCGGGGTACGGTGTGATGGCGAGAAATCGACGAGCCGGTGCCCAGCCGCGGGGCACGCGGGCGACGTCGGGGTGGACGACCTCCCCGGATCCGTCGAACGTCGCGAGCCGGAGGTGGCGGACGGCGCCTAACGACAATGGTTCAGCAGCGGTGGCGGTGAACGTCACGATCTGCGTCCCGCGCGTCGCCGTCGCGGTGTGGCGGCCGGTCTGTCCGCCGAGTATCCAGGCGGCTCGGACCAGCCCCGAGTCGTTGCTGGTGGGTCGCTCGGGATCGAGTCGGCCGCTGTCTGCTGTCGCCCAGTCGAGCGACACGCCGGAGATCGGTTTACCGCGCGCATCCGTCACGCGCACGACGAGCGGAGACGGCAGGTCCGAGCCGGCGGCCGAGATCTGGGCGTCCCCACTCACCCGATGGAGAACGAGCGTACTCCCGTTCGGCTCCCCGGGGGACGAGGCACCATCGCTGCATCCGCCGCCAAGCGCCACGCATAACACGAAGGCGATCGAAGTCCACGACCGGGGCCCAACACATCGGATGGTCCTGCCACCGATGCAGCCTAACGCGAGGGTCAAGGAGGTACGGGGCAGGGGTGGCGTGGCACTCGACGCGCCCGGAGGTCATCGACGCGTCGGTCGAGCCGGTGTGGATGCTGTGCGAGGCCGCGTGCGGCTCAGCGCCAAGACAAGCTGAACATTTGACGGTTAGGCTGCAAGACGGCGACCGCGACTGCCGGGGGCGGGCGACAGGCGACAGGCGACGGGCGACGGGCGACAGGCGACAGGCGACGGGCGACAGGCGGCAGAAAAAGGCGCGTGTCATTCCGAGGAGCGCCAGCGAGTCGAGGAATCGCCGTCCTCCTGGTAGAGGGGCCGAGCCCTCGGTCGGGACGACGGCGATCGCTCGCCGTGCTCGGGATGACCCGCCTTGCTGCTGGCTGCTGGCTACCGCGGCGCTTTGCGCCGCGGCTACGATCTCAGTGCCTCCGCCGGATGCACGCCGGCCGCCCGGCGCGCCGGCAGCCAACTCGCCACGATCACGGCGACCATCAATACCGCAACGATCGACACCAACGTCACCGGATCCGACGGCGCCACGCCGTAGAGCAGTGACCGCAACACACGGGTGGTCGCCAGCGCACCCGCGAGACCCAACACCCCACCCACCACCGCCAGCCCCACTCCCTGACCCACGACAAGCCGCAGGACATTCCCCCGCGTTGCCCCGAGGGCTACCCGGACGCCGATCTCCTTCGTCCGCTGGGACACCCCGAACGAGATCACCCCGTACGTGCCTAACGCCGCCAGCGCGAGCGCCACCGCCGCGAACGCCGCGAGCAGCGTGGCGCTGAACCTGGCGTAGCCCATGGCGTCGGCGACACGTTCGCGCATCGGCCGGACGTCATAGAGCGGGACGCCAGGCGCCAACGCCGCGATCTCACGACGCACGGCGCCGACGAGCGAGCGGGGATCCCCGGGGGTTCGCAGGAACATCATCATGCGCCCCCGCGGCGACTGATAGTACGACAGATAGACGTCGGGGTCGGGGAGTGAATCCAGCGTGCCGAACCGAACGTCGCCCACCACACCGACCACGTACGCCGTGTCCTGGTCGAATCCACCCTGGAAAACGCTGACCGGCCGCCCGATGGGATCCTGCCCCGGCCAATACCGCCGAGCGGCGGTCTCGCTCACCACGACGACTTTCTGAGTCCCTTGCCGATCGCTGTTGGCAAACACTCGCCCGGACTTGATCGGGACACGCATCGTGTTGAACCAGCCGGGGGTCACCCAATGGACCCCGACATTCGGCTCGGTCCCCGGAGCCGGCGCTGGTCGATCCCGATGAAGGAGAATCGTTCCGTTGCAGCCACCGTTGAGCGGCGGGCAGTCGGCAATCCCGACGTTCGTCGCTCCGGGAATCGATGCCAGCCGCGTCACGAGCTGATCGTAGAAGGCCGGCAGGGAATCCCGTTCCACGCCTATGGGGTTGAACCGCATCGTGAGCACCTGCTCGGCGTCGAAACCGGGACGGACGCCAATGAGCTTCGCGAGACTGCGAATCATGAGTCCCGAGCCCGCGAGCAGCACGACGGCCAACGCGATCTCGAGGACGGCGAGCGCGTTACGACTCGTTAGGCCCCGCGGACCGGCGAGTCGGGCGGTCTCGGTCTTCAGGTCGCCCGCGAGCGACGGACGTGTCGACTGGAGCGCCGGCACGAGGCCGAAGACGAGCCCCGTCACAATCGTGAGCCCGGCGGCGAACGCGAACGCGACGGGGTCGAGCCGGATGGATTGGAACGAGATCGCGCCGATGCCGCCGAGCCGGACGCGGAGCGTCGTCGTCGGATCGAGCGCGGCGAGCAGCTGCACCCCCCACCACGCGATCACAATGCTCGCGAGCCCGCCGAGCGTGGACAGCACGACGCTCTCCGTGAGCAGCTGTCTCACGAGCCGACGCCGCCCTGCGCCGATGGCCAGGCGAACCGCGATCTCTCGCCGGCGTCCGGCCGCGCGCACGAGGAAGAGGTTGGCGACGTTGGCGCACGCGATGAGCAGCACGAGGCCCACCGCGCCTAACAAGACGAGCAGCGAGCGTCGCACGACCGGATCGACCCGCGTGCGGTCGAGCTCTTTCCCGATCGCTCCCCACCGCTCGTTCTTGACCCGCTGATTCGGGTACGCGTCGGCGACCACGCCTCCGAGCTGTCGTACGGCGACCTTCGCCCGTTCCGGCGTGACGCCCGGGTTGAGCCGCGCGACCATGTCCCAGCCATGAGACTGCGGCTCGTTGAGCATCTTCGCGTCCTGCGACATGAACGACGCGAACAGCTCGGCCCTGCCCGAGATGCCCCGAAAGCCGGCGGGCAACACGCCGACGATCGTGAACGGGTCTCCGTCGAGCGAGAGCGACCGGCCAATCACGCCGGCATCGGCGTTGAACCGTCGCTGCCAGAATGCGTCGCTCAGGATTACCACCTTTGCTCCCCCGGGCGTCGCGTCCTCCTCGGCGCTGAAGTTCCGGCCGATCGCCGGGCGAATGCCGAGAGTCGGGAGATAATGTCCGTCGACCACCTCGTAGGTCGCGCGCTCGGCGTCGGTTCCCACGCGGATCGTGCCTTCGGATGGGCTCCAGAGCGTGAGATCCGTGAAGACCGTCTGCGCCTTCCGAAACACCGCGGACTTCGGGTAGGACCAGGGGATGTCATCGCGCCCCGGCGAATCACCGCGCGCCGGCACGGTCAGGCTTACCTGCATCAGGCGCTCCGGCGCCTCGAAGGGCAGCGGCCGCAGGAGCATCGCGTTCACGGCGCTGAAGATCGCGGTGTTCGCGCCGATGCCCACGGCGAGCGTGAGTACGGCGACCGCGGTGAAGCCGGGCGCGCGACGGAACGATCGCAGCGCGAATCGCACATCCTGCTCGGTCGTGTCGAAGAATCCGAGACCAGCCATCTCGCGTGCCTCTTCCTTTGTCGTCGTGAGGTTGCCGAACCGCCGCCGCGCGGCCCACCCGGCATCGGTATCCGAGACGGCCCCGTGCGCGGCGTGCTCGCGCTGCATCGCCTCGAGCGAGAGGTGAAAGCGGATCTCCTCGTCGAGCTCACTCGCGTGGCGCGCCGGATGGAGCAGCACACGAAGGCGATAGCGAAGTACGTCCAGGAGTCGCATGCCTAACGTCAGGCCCGCCGCATGACGCGGTTGATCGCCAGCAGCACGCGGTCGAAATCGGAGATCTCGTCGCCGAGCTGCCGCCGGCCGGCCGCGGTGAGGGTGTAGTAGCGGGCGCGCCGCCCCGTGGGCGACTCACCCCACTTGGACGTAACCCAGCCGCGTTTCTGAAGACGCTCGAGGGCGGGGTAGAGCGATCCCTGCTCGACCGAAAGCACGGCATCGGACAGGAGCTCGATCTGCTGGGCGATCGCGTAGCCGTGGAGCGGCTGGACGGTCAGCGTCTGCAGGATGAGCATGTCGAGCGTGCCTTTCAGAAGCTCGCTCCTGGATGGTCCGGTGGATTTCGCCACAGCCTCAATGGGTAGGAGTTCTACACATAATATGTAGAACTCCTACCCAACCTGTGCAAGGGTGTCCCGTCGCCCGTCGCCTAACTCACCGAGACTGGCTCGCTGACCACGCTTACCGACGAGGCTACGCCACCCGCTCCCTCAACCGACATCCGCACCACGACCCGATACCGTCCCGGTGCGAGCGAGGCGGGCAGCTCCGTCGGGCCGGATCGCGTGCCGTGCGGCTCGAGGATCCACGCCTCCATCGTGCACATTCGCCCCGTCTCCGGCACCGCGGTCCACGCCCCGTTGGCCTCCCGCTCCATCGACCGCTGGCACGGATTGAACGCGTAGCCGCTCGCGCTGCGGTTCTCGAACGTCAACGTCATCCGCTCGCCCGATCGATACTGGGTCTTGTCGGTCCGCAGCACGACCGAATCAGTTCGTACCGTGCCTGACGCGGCCGACGTGCCGGCGCCCGCGCTCGTCGACGGCTTTGCGGTATCGTTCGGCACACTGCCCGGTGTGCCAGGGCGACAGGCCGAGTCCAGCGCGAGTAGAAGACCGAACCCCGCCAGCGAGAGACGTGCGTGACCGATTGGCATTGACTCCTCCGCGACACGAGCTTCGTATTCGCTACACGTCTCGTGCCGGCCGTTCGCCACCTAACCACGCGGCTCGTCCCAGCGTGGTTGTCGACTGACGCCCCGCGATGCGTCCGTACAGCCACCCTGTCCCAGGCACGCGCAATGTTTGACCATCGTCGTCCATCCGCGTTCGAGCTCCCGATCTCGCGCCGCGATGCGCTCAAGCGCACGACGCTTGGCGCCATCGCACTCGCGACGGGTGGGTGTCTTGGTGGCACTGATCCAAACGCCGACACCGGCACCGGCCGTCTCGCCGCGCGGGTGGCCGAACCTACGACCTCCACCGACCCCGGGATCTATCCGCTGGGCCTCGAGAGCGGACGAGACGGCCTACTGTACGTCCCCGCGAACTACGACCCGAGCACACCGGCACCGTTCGCGCTCCTTCTGCACGGCGCCGGCGGTGATTCATCGGAGCTCGTGACCCCGATGCGTCCTCTCGCGGACGATACGGGCCTGGTGCTGATGGCGCCCGACGCGAGAGGCGGAACGTGGGACGTCATCAGTGGGAGTTTCTCCTATGACGTCGCGTTCATCGACCGCGCGCTGACGTCGGCGTTCTCCCGCGTGCGCGTCGACCCGGCGCGCATCCGCATCATCGGCTTCTCCGATGGTGCCACCTACTCGTTATCGCTCGGGATCATCAACGGCGACCTGTTTTCCCGTATCGTGGCGTTTTCCCCGGGCTTCGTCGTGAGCCGAACGGCGACCGGCAAGCCGAAGATGTTCATCACGCACGGGACGAGCGACACGGTTCTCCCGATCGACCAAACGAGTCGCGTGATCGTTCCGGCGCTCAGGAACGCAGGCTACGACGTCGAGTATCACGAGTTCGACGGAGGACATGCCGTGCCGGCGGACCTGCTCCCGGAGGCGGTCGCCTGGGCATCGACCTAACGCTCGTTAGGGGTCTGGCATCCAAAAACAAAAGAGAGGACACGGCAACGGCCGGACACTACTGATCTGGCGGATCGCGTCGGGACCGGGACGATCCCACTCGTCCCGACCGCCGGGCTCGGGCCCCTCTACCGGAGGACGGCGATTCCTCGACTCGCTGCCGCGCGTGGCATCGTAGCCCGCCACTCGGGACCTAGTCGTTAGGCCTGTAAAGCGTTCGGCGCGTGATGGCCATGAGCCGCTCACCGACCTGCTTCGGCGTCAGGCTCCGGTCGCGATAGAGCTGCCCGAACGTCTCGAAGCTCGTGATGAGCCACAGCAAGTCCGCGGCTTCCTCCACCGTCACGTCATCGCGCAGCGCACCCTGATCGTGCATTCGCTGCGCGATCTTCCGCATGCCCTCGCGACGGCCTCGATTGAGGCGCGCCGCTGCGCTCGATGCATCCCGATCCACGGCTGCGAGTGAGAGCAGCGCCAAGCTCACTTGGTGCTCCTGCGAGTAAAGCTCCATCGCGACGTCGATGCTGATCTCGAAGGCCCGGACCACGTCGGGAAGGCGCAGCGCCTCGCCGATGCGCGCGAACCCACCACGATCGAGCAGGTCCTCCGCCACCGCGACCATCAGCCCCTCGCGCGACCCAAAGATCGCGTAGACCGTCGATCGTGCGACCTCCGCCTCGGCCGCAATAGCCGGCAGCGAGACGCTCTCGAGCGGCGCGCGGGTCAGCAGGTCGCGAGTGACGTCGATGATCCGGCGTCGCGTCGCTGCGGCCCCCTCCGCGCGAGCCTTCTGGTTGTACGAACGCCTGGGGATTGACTTTTTCAAATTGACCGGACAAGTTGTAGCGTGAAATTAATCGCTCCAGCGCCTGACGCAAGCGGCTGCGGAGCCAACCATCGACACGAGTGAGGGATATCGGTATGCAGGTTCCTATTCTGATTGTCGGCGCCGGCCCAGCCGGCTTGTGCAGCTCGATCTCGCTGTCACGCCTGGGGGTCCGCTCGCTCGTTGTCGAGCGCCACGCGTCCACCTCCATTCACCCCAAGGCCACCGGCATCAGCACCCGTACCATGGAGCTGTTCCGGTCGTGGGGAATCGAGGGTCGCGTGCGCGAAGCGGCGATATCAGCCCGGTTCTCCAGCTCCATTCGCGATGCCTTGTCGGGCCCCGAGGTGGATCGCCGATCACTTGGCTATCCGACCGCCGCCGAAGCGGCCGCATTCAGCCCGACGTGGGCGGCGGTATTGGCCCAGGATCACCTGGAGCCGATTCTACTCGATCACGCGCGGAGCTACTCGACCGCGGAAGTGAGATTCTCGACCGAAGTCGTTGATCTCGAGCAAACAGATACCGGCGTTCGCGCCACCCTTGTCGATCGGCTCACCGGGATCCGCACCGAGATCTGGTCGCGATATCTCGTCGCTGCGGATGGCGCCAACAGCCCGATTCGTCGCCGACTGGGTATCGCGACGCACGGAGCGGAGCGCATCGGAGAATACCTGAGTATCCTCTTCCGCGCGGATATCGCCTCGATCGTGGGTCCGGAGCTGAGCGGCCTGTACATGCTGCAGGGCCTGGGTGGACCGGCGCCGTCGGTTGCGCTACCGACCAGCGACGATGGACGGTGGCTGCTGGCCACACCGTGGCGCAGCGATGTGCGGCCGATCTCCACACTCGGCCCGGACGACTTCGTCGCGATCGTTAGGCATGCGGCCGGCACACCGGACCTGGGTGTCGAGGTGCTCGACTGCCAGGTCGTCGAGATCGGGGCCGAAGTTGCCGAGCGTTTCCGCGACGGCAACGTGTTCCTCGTGGGAGACGCGGCCCACCGGACGGCGCCAACCGGTGGCACCGGTATGAACACCGCGATCCAGTCGGTACACAACCTGATGTGGAAGCTGGCAGCCGTTCTCTTGGGCAATGCCGGCGACGCGCTGCTCGACTCGTACGACCCGGAGCGCCGTCCCTCCGGCGAACGGAACGTCCAGCGCTCCCTTGGGCGACTGCAGGGTCTCTCCGCTCTCGCGGCGGACTTGGGCGTCGTCTACTCGTCAGGCGCCGTCGTGGCCGGGGCCGAGCACGAGCGTCCTGCGGTGATCGAGCCGACCGCGCCGGCGTGTGTGGGAAGCCGCGCGCCTCATGTCTGGGTGGACGTCCGGGGCGACCGGCGATCGACGCTGGATCTGTTCGGAGAGAACTTCGTGCTGCTGACCGGAAACCTTGGCAAAGCGTGGCACGACGCAGCCCGCGACGTCTGTGGCGCACTCGATATCACGTTAGGCGTCGCGTCGATTGGCGGGGCAGAGATCCGCGTCGCCTCCGACGGCTGGCGCGCTGCCTACGGGATCGATGCTGACGGTGCGGTGCTCGTACGTCCTGACGGACACATTGCCTGGCGATCGGCCGGCGCCGCGGCAGACGCAACGGCGACGCTCGAGCAGGTCATCGCGCGCGTGCTCGCGTTGGACGTCGAGGAACGTCGTGCCGCTGTCGCATTGCGAGCCGGTGCTTCCGGCCGGAGGTATGGATGACGCGCACACTCTTTACATGGACGGGACGGCTGTTCGCAGCCGTCCTCGTTCTCGTACTCATCGGCGCGGGCGTCGTCTACGCTGCGAGCGAGCGGAAGCTGCGGCAGACCTACGACGCGGCCGTCGATTCTCTCGATGTGCCGACCGACGCGGCCTCGGTTGCGCGAGGCGAGCACCTCGCGCGGACCGTCATCAACTGCACGCTCTGCCACGGCGAGGATCTCGGCGGTGCCGTGTACTCCAGCAGCCCTGCGATCGGTACCGTGGCCGGGCCCAACCTAACGCGAGGGAAGGGAGGGATCGGAGCAGGCTACGCCGACATGGATTTCGTGCGCGCGATTCGGCGAGGTGTGCGCCGCGATGGGCGCTCGCTGATCGTGATGCCCAGCGAGGTATTCACCCATCTGAGCCAGGAAGACCTCGGCGCCGTGATCGCCTTTCTCAAACACGCCGCGCCCGTGGACCGGGAGGTGCCACGATCGGGATTCGGGCCGGTCGGACGTGCGCTGCTCGCGATGGGCAAGATGAACATCCTCGTGGCAGGGAAGACACCACACATCACACCTCCTGCCTCGGTGCCCCCGGATACGACGGCGGCATACGGTAAGTACATCGCCGATATCGCCGGCTGTCACGGATGTCACGGCTACGGGTTGTCAGGTGGGCGCGTCGCCGGTCCGCCCGGACTCCCGCCGGCGTCGAACCTGACGCCGGCCGGCATCGCGAATTGGACTGAGGTGGACCTAACGCGAGCGCTGCGTGAGGGCAAACGGCCTGACGGCAGTCAACTCAACGACTTCATGCCGTGGAAGGTGTTCCGCGGGATGACCGACGCGGAGATCCACGCGATATGGCTGTATCTCCGGAGCGTGCCCGGCAAACCGTTCGGCAACAAGTAGGCGACGGCGCGGTACCGCCGTCGCCTACCGGCAAAACTCGGTCGCCGCGGCGGTGAGAATGTCAGTCAACTGTCCCACCGAGCCGAGGTCGACCCACTCCTCGAGCGCGTGTGCGCCTGCCCCGGACGGCCCGATGACCACCGTATCGATACCGACATCGGCGATCAGTGCTGCGTCCATCCAGTACGGCTCGCCGATGACGTCCGGTTGGGCGCCGAGGACGTTCGTGGCGGCGCCGAAGATGGCGTTGACGATCGGCGCGTGGCGCGCGACCTCGAACGAACCGCGCGTCAACATGGCGCGGACGTTTGCCCGGAACGTCGGGTCGTTCGCCGCGAGCGTTTCGGTGATCGCGCGGATCTCGGACAGCACCTGCTCCTCGGTCTCGCCCGGAACGGTGCGACGTTCAATCTCGAGACGGCATCGGTCGGCGTACGTGCTCGTCCCGGTCCCGCCGTGCAACACTGCCGCGTGGAGCGACGGCGGACCGACGAGCGCGTGCGGCGTCCGCGCGCGGAGGTCCTGCTCGAGCCGTTCGAGGCGGGCGAGGAATCGGCCCATGCGCATGTTGGCGTCGATCCCCAGATCGAAACGGCTGCCGTGCGCCGCGACGCCTAACGTCTCCACCTCGATCCAGCTGAATCCTCGGTGCGCGAGGCAGACCCGAAGCTCGGTCGCCTCGGTCACGACCGCCGCGTCGGCGCGGACGTGCTCGAGCACGTTGGCCATCCCGATGCTGGCCACCTCCTCATCCGCGACGCACGCCACCAGGACGTCCCCGCGCAGTTTGGTGCCTGCGTCGCGGAGTGCCTTGACAGTCGCCAGGCACGCGGTGACGCCACCCTTCATGTCGTACGCACCGCGACCGTAGAGTTTGCCGTCGCGCACGGCCCCCGAAAACGGCTCGGGCATCTCGGCGACGCCGACCGTGTCGATGTGGCCGTACAGCATGAGCGACTGCCCACCGCCCGTCCCACGCAGCCGGCCAACGACGCTCACCCGGCCCGGTTCGGGCTCGTACTCTTGGGTCTCCATGCCTAACGCGCGCATCATCGTGCCGAGTCGGGTCGCGATCTCGCGCTCGTCGCTCGGCTCGCCGTCAGCGAAGGCGGGGTTGATGGACCTGGTGCGAACGAGGTCGGCGAGCGTCGATGTGATGTAGTTGGCGTCGGCCATGGTCGGGATTGGGCGTGGTCCAGTGTGCTAGCCTTTCCGTATTCTGCCGCCCCGGACCCCGCGCGTGCAATTCGCATCGCCAGCGTGCCGTTCATGCCAATTTCCGGACCCGACCCAACCCACGCCCGGTACGATGCTGCGAAGTACCCGAGGCGGTGATTGCCTCCTCGGATTGGTCCCGTCAGGCCCGACTCACTCTCGAGCGCGGCGCCAGCGCGGGCAGACCTCTCGCAGTAGGGAGACAAGCACATGCGTAAGACCCTGACCAGAATGGGATTCGGCTTGGCCCTCGTCGTTGGCGCCGCCGGTGCGGCTGCCGCGCAGTCCACGCCGAATGCTCGACCCGACACCACGCAGCGCGACCATCGCCATTGGGATGGTGAGCGCGGCGGACGGCGCGGCGGCCCGGGTGGCATGCTCCTCAAGGGCATCAACCTGACGGACGCACAGAAGGACCGGCTGAAGGCAATTCGTAAGGAGCAGGAGCCGGAGATGAAGAAGACCCGCGAGCAGTTCGGCGCGGCCATGAAGGAAGCGCGTGAAGCGCGCGAGCGCGGCGACACCACCGCCGCACGAGCGAAGATGGAACAGGTTCGCGGACAGATGGAGCGTCAGCGCGATCAGCAGATCGCGACGCTCAGAACCATCCTGAACGCTGACCAGCAGAAGCAGCTCGACGCGAATATTGTGACCATGAAGGAGCGGCGCGCGCAGGGCGGACACAAGAACCACGGTGACCAGCCCGGCGCTGGTGGCGACAGCCGCTAAGCGGATTGCGAGACCGGTGTTGATAGCAGGCCGTTCCCGCCTGCTATCAACGCCCATTACTCATCGAACCTTCAGGACAACCACATGGCCATAGCGCTCAGCGTGGCCGACAGCATCAAGCTGGAATACACCTTTTCGCTGGTGCCGAAGACCTGACGCGCAAACCCGGCCGCCCTCAGCGCTCCGAGACGATCAGCGAATACGCGCCCGAGGCGGACCCGGTCAGCGTGTTGGCCCAGACTCGATACGTCCCGGCGGGGACCTGACGCTCTATCCGGGCGTTCCGACCCCCGCCGGAATTGTCATCTTCCGCGAGAAGGGCGCCACTCGGGTCGAACAGCCCCAGGTACGCATCGACGTCGCTGCTCGTCATGTCGACCTCGATTGTTCCGGCAGCCGGTATGGTGATCTCGTAGATATCGACATACGAGTCGTCGAGCGAGTACTCGCAATCGCCTAACGCGAGTGTGCCGTCCGCACGCTGGTCCAGGGCCAGCGTGGCAACGAACGGGCAGACCTCGGCCGCATACGCGACGCGGACCTGTGTGGTGCCGGTTTGTCCCTCGCTCGACGCCACGACCGTGAGCGGTCCACCCGGGGCGCGCCCTCGCGCGACGCCGGACTCCGATACATCGACGACGCTCGCGTCCGGCGTCGTCCACGTCACGGTACGGCCGTGAAGCAGGCGGCCATTCGCCGAGTGCAGTTGGACAAAGAGCTGCTGCGCGAACCCAACGAACACAATCGGCGCGGCGGGGCTGACGGTCACGGTGGCGACAGCCGGTCCCCTGACCGTCACCGGCACAGTGGTACTGATCGTGGTGTCGTCGGTCATCCGGACGACGATGCTCGCCGTCCCGTTGGTAACTCCGGTGACATCGCCCGCGACGTTGACAGTCGCAACTTCTGGATCCGATGAGGACCAGGTGACGGTTCGCGCTTTCGGGTTGCGCAGCTTCGCCGTCAGCCGCGCGGTTTGCCCATCCTCGATCGTCAGCCTCGCGGGCTCGACGAACACCGCGGGAGGCAACGGCCTCGTCAAATCACAGGCGAGAGTGTCCGAGCCCATCGCCAGAGCGAGCAGCAGGCTTCGACGCATGCCCACAGACCTACACCGCGAATCACGCGCGCGCGAGGTCTCCGGTCTGCTTGGTGGCATCCAGGTGACAGAGCGGCTCCCACGTCTCGCCGTCCCTCGTGATCTCCCAGTCGATGGTCATGGTCTGTCCGTCGGGACCGAGGGCCCAGGTCGCGCGCTCCCAGTCGCCGGTGAACGACCAGACGCCGTCACGGTGCGTCACTCGATAGGTTCGCGCGAAGCCCAGGTTGTCGACGTGGTACGAGGAATACTGCTCGGTCGTCGCGTCGTACCGCACGATGTTGAGGCCGACGTGACGATCGTTGCCGAAGCGATGGTCCCAGTGGCCGAGGAGAAAGAAGCGGCCGGGGAGCCAGGTGTAGCTCTCCTCACCCGTGACTGGCGTGTTCGGAGCGTTAGGCGCCGCGCTCCCGTTCTGGCCGACGACCTTCCACGTGCCGATGAATGGCTCGAGGCGTCGATGCGCCTCGGTGATCACGGGCGCTGGTTCGGGGTTGGAATGCGCGGTTCGGGGGAAGGCACCCGCGATGCGCTCAGTCCGGTCGTTGCTCTGATCGACGTTCTTCACCTGACCACCTCACATCAGTGTTGCGTCCCCCGTGCTACGAGCCGTCGGCCATCATCCGCCAAGCTCGCGGTACCAGGCACTGAACGCTCGCTCGAAAAACACCTTGTTGAACAGCGTCCATTCGCCCAGGGATGCCGGGAGCGTGAATGCGTTGCCCGCATCGGCGGCGGAAGTGCCGGCGTCGTGCGCCTTCCGGGCTGCCCGTTCCACCTCACCGAGCATTGCGACGTAACGATCGAATTCCGGCTGCCGCGCGAGCGCGCCATGTCCCGGAACGTAGATCGTCGGTCGGTCGCGGCGCAGCGCGTTCACCGAAGCCGAAAGCTTCGATGGGATCGCGTCGACATAGTTCGGGAACATCGCATTCCACACGAGGTCGCCACAGAACATGACGCTCGGGTCGTCGACCTCGAGCGAGAGATCGCTGTCCGTGTGGCCGAGCCTCGGGATGACGCGCACGCGGCGATTCCCCAGGTCGATCGTGGTCTCGCCCGAGGCCGGAACGAGGACGGTCTGCTGCAACGCGGCAGTGCGGGCATCGTCGGCCGGTTGATTCCGTTGCAGCACGAGCTCGCGCGTGCGCTCGGTCGTGCGCACCGCTGGCTTTCCGTTGGCGGCGTCGGTCGAGAGATAGCCGGCGACGCCGTTTGCGTGATCGGCGTGGTAGTGCGTGACGACGACGTGCGTCGGCCACCGGCCTGTGAGCTCACGCGCTTTCGCGCCGAGCCAGGCAGCGCCAGCGGGCTGATTGAACCCCTCGATCGCGACGACGCCGGAGCGGCCCGCGATGATTCCGCCGTTCGAGAGCGTCGTGCGGTCACCGCCTAACGGCGTCGAGATCAGGGCCCAGATGCCGTCAGCAACCTGTTCGAGGGACCCGAACGGCTCGCGCGCGACGACCGTGCCCAATGGCGTTCGAGCCCACGCGGCGCGCAGCGCGTCAGGTGCGACCGCGGCAGCGAGAGCAAGGTGAGCGGCACACGTGCCGGAGCGGGCGACGAAGTCGCGACGGGATATTCGGGACATGGGTGTCGAGGCTGGACGTGGACGCTAGAATACGATGATAGATGGACGAGAACCAGCAGGTGTCCGAGCCAGAGGAATTCGTCATGAGCACCGTCACGGGAATTCATCACGTTACCTGCATTGCCGGTGATCCGCAGGAGAACGTCGACTTCTACACCGGCGTGCTTGGCATGCGGCTCGTGAAGAAGTCGGTGAATCAGGACGTGCCGGACACGTACCACCTCTTTTATGCGGACGGTGAGGCGCACCCCGGCGCTGATCTCACGTTTTTTCCATGGCCAAAGCTGCCACCGGTGCAGAAGGGCGTCGGGCTCGCCGTCGAAGTATCACTCGCGATCCCGAAGGGCTCGCTGGAGTACTGGGAGGACCGACTTGCGACGGCGGGCGTGAACAGCCAGGAACGGGAGGTCCGTCATGGCGAGCAGGCGATCCGTCTCAGTGATCCGCACGGGCTCGAGCTCGCTCTGGTGGAGACCGCGGACGAGCGCGAGTTCACGCTATGGTCGCAGAGCCCAGTACCGGCGCCGCATCAGATTCGCGGGCTCCACGCGGTGCGGCTCTGGGAACGGGACGTCGCGGACACGGCGAGCTTTCTCGTCGAGACGCTGGGCTTCGCGATGGTGGGTGAGGAGAACGGCTGGCGTCGGTATGCCATCGACGGTGGCGGGTCGGGGCGCCACCTCGACATCCGTCCGATGCCTAACGAACCGCGCGGCTCGTGGGGGACGGGCGGAATCCATCACGTCGCGTGGCGAGTGCCGGATGACGCCGCGGAGCTCGCCGTGCGGGAACGCATCTCGGCCGCAAAACGCCGGCCGACGGAGGTCATCGACCGGTTCTGGTTCAAGTCGGTCTATTTCCTCGAGCCGGGCGGAGTCCTGTTCGAGATCGCCACCGACGGGCCGGGGTTCACCGTCGACGAGGACCTCGCGACGCTCGGCGAGCACCTCGTGTTGCCACCGTGGCTCGAACCGCATCGCCGAGAAATCGAAGACGCGTTGCCGCCGTTGGCGGTTCGCGTCTAGCGGGTGCTTGCTGCTCGCTGCTGACTTCTTTACGTCGGCATCGCTGTCTTGTCGGCGCGGCGTCGGTCCTCCGGCGGCTCCGCGCTTACACGGCTGGAGCCAACGGGTACGCGGCTCCGTGTCGGGACGGTGGCTCGGCCCCGTTGTCTCCGGCCTACGCGCTAACGCCGCCTACGGCCCGACGCCCCGCCTCCTGCCGCGCTAGGAGCTGACCGTCAGGAGCCAGCAGCAAGCGCGCGCCCCCTAGGCGCGCGCGCCAACGGCTTGTTAGGCGCGCACAGCGGCGCCGGGGCGACGCGCGGCTGCGCCGCAATCCGTGTGGACCAGCGAGCAGTGTCCCGGTCGAGACGGGTGCCGCCGGAGCCGAGTGCCCGCGCCTCCGCCACGATGATGTCGACTTGCCCCGCCGCAGGATGATCTCAATCGGCCCCCGTCGTGACCCAAGCAACCAGTGTCCGAGTTGTCAAATGGGCCAGGCCAGACCGATCATCCGCGATGCCACGAAAGAAAATCAAGCCAGCTACATCGAGGAACACGACGAAGGCCGGTTCTCCATCGGTCGTGTTCGAACCCCGCCACCCAACGCTGATCGCGACCGCATGCTTTACCCTCTGGATCGCGGTCATGTCACTCCCCATGCTCGGCGGAGCGTTCCTCGCGACCGCTTATAACGACCAGTACTCGTCCGGATACGCGTACCGCGCCTGGGCGGCCGAGTGGTGGAAGAAGCTCGGGCATGTGCCCTTGTGGAATCCGGAGATCTTCGGCGGCATGCCGTTCGTCGCCGGCATGAGCGGCGATTTGCTGTATCCCACCGCCTGGCTCCGGCTCGTCCTGCCTACCCACGTGGCGATGAACCTCGGGTTCGTCATCCATTACGTGCTCGCCGGACTCTTCACGTACTGGTTCCTGAGACGCTGGCGAGTGTCGTGGACCGGCGCGGTTGTGGGTGGGTTGGCATATCAGCTGGCCGGCGTGGTCGGGTCCTACGTGAGTCCGGGGCACGACGGCAAGTTGTTCGTGACCACGATGCTTCCCCTCACGCTCACGGGCCTCACGATCGGCATCCGCGACCGGCGCCTCGAGGGCTACGCGATCGTCGCGCTGGGCGTCGGGCTGATGATGCTGAGCCCTCACCCGCAGATGGCGCAGTACGCCCTGCTCGCGGCCGGGCTCTTCGCCTTGTATCTGACGTTAGGCGATGGCTCGGTCACGACCCCGAAGGCACGCGTGACGTCGCTGGGCCTTGCCGCGGCAGCGGTGGCCGTCGGCGTCGGGGTGAGCGCGATACAGTACGTGCCGTTCTACGCGTACATACCGTACTCGCCCCGTGACAGCTCGGTGCTCCACAACTTCGCGTGGTCGGCCGCGTACGCGATCCCGTGGGCGCACGTGCCGGAGCTTGTCATTCCGCGGTTTACCGGCGAAACGTTCAACGGGACGTACTGGGGGCCTAACGGGCTCAAGTTGCACTCGGAGTATCTCGGGCTACTGGTCGTCGCGCTCGCCATCGTCGGCGCGGCGGACAAGCAGCGGCGTCGGATGATCCTGTGGCTCGGAGGCATCGGGCTCCTGTTTCTCCTCATCGCGCTAGGCGCATCGACCCCATTTTTCCGGTTGTGGTGGGCCGTCGTCCCCTTCTCGAAGTCGATGCGTGCGCCTGGCATGGCACTCTTCATCGTCGCGTTCGTGACCGCCGTGTTGGCCGCGTTGGGGGCGGATCGTGTGACGAATGGCACGGCGCCGCGATTCGCGCGCGTGGCGCTCATCGTCGGCGCGCTCATCGCGCTGCTCGGCCTCACCGGAGCGATCGGCGCGATGGCGGAATCGTTAGGTCGTGGCGTCGAGGCAAAGCTCGGGCTCCCACAGCGTGGGGCGATGGCGACAGCTGCAGCCGGCACGATTCAGTGGAGTGCCCTCGTCGCCGGGCTGATGCTGGCAGCTGCCGGCGCGATCGCGTTCTCACGGAGCCGTGGTCTCGCGCGGCCGCGCGTCTTCGCGGGGTTGCTGATCGCGCTCGTTGGAACGGATCTCTGGGTCAACGACCGCGCGTTCTGGAACTATAGCAATGCACCCGACGAGCTATTTGCCGGCGATGCCATCAAGACGCGCCTCCGCTCGGTGCCCCGTCCCTTCCGTGTGTGGGATGTCGACGTCTATCCCGGTGCGGCGCTCATGGCCGATGACATCTCCCAGCTCTACGGCCACCACGGCAACGAGCCACACGCGTTCGACGTCGTGAACGCACGCGAGGGCGAGAGTCTGTCATTCGCCCGGGCCGGCGACCCACAGATCCTGAATCTCTTCGCGGTCAACTACCTGATCGTGCCGGCGGACGCGGCGCCGGACTCGCTGCCCGGCTTTCGCCGGACGGTGACCAACGCCGCGACCTCGGCAGGCGTGGCCGCCACCCTGTTCGAGCGCGAGCAGCCGATCCCGTACGCGCGCTTCATCCCCGCGGCAGCTGTCCCCACATCCGCGTCGCAGATCGTGAGCACGGTGGTCGATCCGCAGTTCGCCGTTGATCGCGTCGTTCTGCTGGAATCGGCACCAGGGATCGCGCCCGGGACCATTCCGAATCCGTTGCCGCCACCGTCGGGCGTCGACGTGCGAGTGGCAGAATGGCAACCGGGCGCGCTGCGACTGCAGCTCGACGGCGCACCGCCTAACGCCGGGTATCTGCTGGTAAGCGAGAACTGGGACGCCGAGTGGCGCGCGAGCGTTGACGGGAAGGACGCTACCGTGCTGCGAGGCGACGGCACGCTGATCACGGTGCCCGTGCCCGCCGGGGCGCGCGAAGTCGTGCTGCGCTACGAGGGGCGGTCGTACGCCCGCGGGCGAGCGCTGACCTTGGCCGCACTCGCCGTCCTCGGGTGCGGCCTCATGCTCCCGCCCGCATTTCGACGCCGAAAGGGAATTCCGAAGGAGGCCGGCGAGCGCTAACTATTTGGCGACGCTCATTGACTCGTCTCTCCCGTTGGCTGCCCCTTTCCGGAGCCCAGATGCTGAATCGTCTCTGGCTGCGCCGCGTCGTGTGGGTGCTGGCACTCGGCGTTAGGCCCCTCACGAGTCAGACACCAACGCGGACCGCTGACACGTCCGTCGTGGTTGCGATCAAAGCAGGTCGCCTCATTGATGGCCGAGGTGGCGCGCCGGTGCCGAACGCGGTGATCCTCGTGCGGGGGGAAAGGATCCAGGCTGTCGGAGCGAACCTCGCCATCCCCGCGGGAGCCCGTGTGATCGATCTCTCGAGCGCCACGGTGCTCCCCGGGCTCATCGACTGTCACACGCACATCACCATGGTGCCCGGGGAGAGTGGCGATCAATTCCGCCGCAGCTTCGTCGATGCGGCGATCATGGCGCCGACGTACGCGAAAGCGACCCTCGACGCGGGCTTTACTACCATCCGCGACCTCGGAGCGTCCGGCTTCGTCGACGTCGCGCTGCGCAACGCCATCAACCGCGGCGACATTCCCGGCCCGCGCATCCAGGCGGCCACCATGCCGGTCAGCGCGACGGGCGGACATGGCGATGTCAACGGGCTCTCGCCCTATGTTCATCTCGACGACATGTCGGGCGTCGCCGATGGCACCGACGCGATTCGGCGGAAGATCCGCTGGGAAGTGAAGTACGGCGCCGACGTCATCAAAGTCATGGCGACCGCCGGCGCTATGTCCGAGGAAGAGTCGGTCGAGGCGGCGCTCTACACGCAGGACGAACTGAACGCCGTCGTCGACGAGGCGCGCATGTGGGGACGGAACGTCGCGGCCCACGCGCATGGCACCGAGGGCATCAAGCGCGCCGTGCGTGCCGGGGTGGCGTCGGTCGACCACGGCACATTCCTCGACGAAGAAGGTGCCCGCATGATGGCGGAGCGCGGCACGTACCTCGTGAAGGACTCGTACGAGGATCGCTGGTTCCTGGAGCGCGCGCCGGGGTGGGGCTACCCCAAGGTCATTGTCGACAAGCTCGCGAAGATCGTGCAGGGACACGAAGCAGCGTTCAAGCTGGCGAGGAAATCCGGCGTCAAAATCGCCTTCGGCACCGACGCCGGCATGCTACCACACGGCGAGAATGCGAAGCAGTTCCGCGACTACATCGCCTGGGGCATGCCGCCGATGGAGGCGATCCTCACCGCAACGCGCAACGCCGCCGACCTCCTCGGCTGGGGCGACCGCATCGGTGCGGTGGCGCCAGGGTACTTCGCTGACGTCATCGCGGTACCGGGTGACCCGCTCGCCGACCCGATGCTGCTCGAGAAGGTGAGCTTCGTCATGAAAGGCGGAGTCGTGTACAAGCGATAGCTATGGCTTCACACTGCTTAGAAAAGCATCGATGACCCGCGCGGCTTCGTCTGGCTGCTCCAGGAAGAAATAGTGACTCGGGCTAGGGAATTCGACCACGCGGTTCTGAGGGAAGCGACCGAACGCGTCACGGTTCTTCTTCGTCCAGGGAGCGAAGAGCGCGTAGTATTCCCTGGCCCGAGCCTGTTGCAGGGAATCGAGCGAAGGCCAATACCGCAAATACGTGTCGTACGGTGCCGGCGTCGCGTAGGCGCCTAACGACTGACACTTCACGTGTTCCCATCGCGGTGTGGGCGTGGAAATATTCCAAGAGTCGGCGGGACTCGGCTTTTGTCCGATGAGCCGGCCATCGTTGCTCCACAACCTCGACGCGCGTAGCGCGGCGGCCGGCGGCCGGAATCGTTGCGTGCGAGCGTACCAGTCACGGACGGCGTCGATCGACGCTGAATCCGCGGACCGCATCGGCGGAGCAGCAGGCGGCCTGTTGTTCGCGAAGATTTTCTCCAACGCGGGATCGGTGTAGTCGTATGCCGCATCGAGATAGACCAAAGCGGCACAGCGGCTATCGTACTTCTCCCCAAAGCGCGCCATCTCGAGCCCGGCGAACGAGTGGCCGACGATCGCGACACGGTCAAAGTGAAACGAATCCAGCACCGCCACGATGTCATCGACGTAGTCATCGAAGCTTCGCGGACGTTGAGCGGATGAGGCACCGCTTCCTCGCCGGCTGATTCCGATCACTCGGTGAGCGTTCGTGAAGCGCGGAGCGAAGTCGTCAAAGTCATGCGGCGTGCTGTTACCGCCACCCGCCAGGAATACGATCGGTGGGCCGTTTCCGCCCCAATCGAGCACTTCTAGCGATACGCCACGCTGCCCCGACACCGTGAGCACCTTGGGGCCGTGCTCGGCCGGAAGCTGAGCACGGGAGATCGCAGGCACCCCAGGGAACGATGCAAGCGTGGCCAACGCCACAACGACAGATCCCGATCTCATGATGTGCAAACTGGCGGTCGCTTCGCGTGTATCCAGGCCCCAATCAGTGAACTCCGCGTTGTATAGAACGGTCACCACGGGCCACTCGAGTCCCGGCCCGGTGTCCGCAGCGGAAGTGCTCCGGACTGGATTGCCTAACGCGGATCCGCCAGATCGAGGCGGGCGCGCGCTCCGTATCCACGCTCGCCCATCACCCGCAGTCGATCCACCCACATCTCCTCGAGCACGCGCAGGTCTTCTGTCGGGTCGTAGTCGGGCTGCCCCTCCGGCGCCTTCAATGTGTCGAGCACCTCGAACACGAACGCGTCGGGTCCGTGCGTCGCCCAGTCGCGCTGCAACGCGGCGTTCGGATGGCTGCCGAACCGCAGCGCCACGCGCTCGCGGTTGAGGATCGCCGGCAGATCGACAGACCGCCCGACGAGCGAACGGTCGTCGCGCGTGTTGTGTATGCGATACACGCCCATGGGGCGGGGCGTTTCCTTGTACGCGCGAATGAGTGACTTCCGGTCCATGAGCGCAGCCTGGAGCTCGAGAATGAGTTTATTATATCCGGGTAAAATACATCTGTCAATAAGAGAGCGATCAAGGGGTCAGAGCCCTTGAACCGACCGGTTCAAGGGCTCTGACCCCTTGATCGCCGTTGATCGCCGCCCGACCGCGCATGTGCAAACGCGATGAGAGGTGACGTCTCCTGGGTGACGATACCAGGAGCCCAAATGTTCGCCCTCTCCGTGCGCTCGAGCGTCGCCCTACTGCTCGGCGTCACCGCCGCACCATTGCTGTCGCAGACTATCGTATCCGGCGTCGTTCGAGCCGAGCGTGGCAAACCGATCGCGGGTGCGGCCGTGCAGTTCAAGGGTACGCACGGTGGCAGCAGGACAGACGACGCGGGTCGGTATCGACTCGTCGTTCCGAACGATGGATTCGCGACAGTCGACTCGCTGACGGTCACGGCGCGGGCGATTGGGTTCGAGCCAAGGAGTCTGAGCGTCCTGGCTCGCCCCGGCTCGTACACGCTCGATTTCGCCCTCAAGGCGACCGCGATCAAGCTGGAAGGCGTCGTCGTGACCGGCACCGGCGGATCAGCAGACGCCATGTCGTCGCGGCGTGGAAAGGACAGCTCCGCCCCGGCGGTCGCGCGACTCGAGGCGAGCGTTGCGGATTCACGTGAGGCACGCCCGGCAATGAAGGCGCCGGCGTTGACAAAGGCTCGCGCCGACGGGAGGCGTGTCAGTGGTCACGCGTCAGCGGGGATTCGAGAGCCTCAGGACCCGAGTCCGGGTATTCTGACGGCGGCCGTATGGAACGACGCCGAACATTGGCAGCAGTACTCGCGCTTTCTCGATCGCGCTCGCGAGAACGCGTGGAACCCGTGGGGCCTCGAGGTAGGTAAGCCGCGATGGCAGTCTATTCGCGCCGATGCACGACCGCGCTCGCCACGCCGCGCCCTGGACCTCGGGTTCCTGGTCGATGCGACAGGCTCGATGGGCGACGAGATGTCGTTCCTCCAGAGTGAGCTGAAGGACATTGTGCGACGCGTGCGCAGCATCGAGCCCGATCTCGACATTCGGCTGTCGGTCGTGTTCTATCGCGACCGCGGTGATGCCTTCATCACGAAGTCGCTATCGTTCACGCGCAGCGCGGATGACGCGGTGTCATTCATCTCGGGCACCACGGCGGATGGCGGAGGCGACTATCCCGAGGACATGAACTCGGGGCTCGAGGCGATGATGCGCCAGCACTGGTCGAGGGACGCGGTGCCGCAGATGCTCTTCCTCCTCGCCGACGCCCCGCCGCAGCAGTACGCGGGGCAGGATTACACCTACCACGAGGCCATTCAGGACGCGGCCGCGAACGGCATCGCGATCTACCCCGTGGCCGCCAGCGGCGTCGACAAGCCAACGGAGTTTCTGTTCCGTGCGATGGCGGTGATGACGGGCGGGAAGTACGTGTTCCTGACCGATGACTCCGGCGTGGGCGACTCGCACGAAGAGCCGGACATCACCGGATACAAGGTCGAGAAGCTCAACGACCTCATGGTGCGGGAGATCCGCTCGTACGTTGCCGCACATACTGTAACGCGGAGCGTCGCCGAAGATCGTTAGGGCCGGTCTGGTGCTTCGGTGCGTGCCACACCTCGCGCGCGGGACGGTGCCCGGTCATCTTGGGTAGCCCATTTTCGAGGTGGCTATGGCCCGCAGCGTCGTTCTCGTCTCCCTGGTGCTCGCGTCCGTGCTCGGCGCGGCCGTTCCGGTCGCGGCCCAGGATTCTGCTCGCACCGTTGCCGTAGGCCAGCAAGGTCGCAACCGCGACCTCCCCCTGGATGCTGCGCGGAACATCACGATAGACACCGACGAGGGCTCGTGGCTGTCGCTCGACGTCTCGCCCGACGGGAAGACGATCGTCTTCGACCTCCTCGGCGACCTGTACACGATGCCGGTCGCCGGGGGCGAAGCGACGCCACTCACGAGCGGCATGCAGTTCGACGCCCAACCCCGGTGGAGCCCGGACGGCAAGTCAGTCGTCTTCACGTCCGATAAGGACGGCGGTGACAACGTCTGGACGATCGATGTTGCGACGAAAGCTCTGAAGCAGATCACCAAGGGCAAAGGCACTCGCTATCGCTCACCCGAGTGGACGCCCGATGGCGACTACATCGTCGTCTCGAAGGCGACGACGCCCATCGGTCCGTCGAAGCTCTGGATGATTCACAAGAATGCGGGTGGGGGAACGCAGCTCATTCGCGATCCGCAGCCAATGCTCTCGGGCGCCAATCCGGTGAGTACCCTGGGTGCGGCGTTCGGGAAGGACGACCGTTACATCTGGTTCGCGCAGCGTTTCGGCGCGTGGGAGTACAACGCCGGGTTGCCGCAGTACCAGATCATGACGTTCGATCGGCAAACGGGTCGTCGTGAAGCGCGCGCGAACCTGTACGGGTCGGCGTTCCGGCCGGCGGTCTCGCCCGACGGGAAATACCTCGTCTACGGGTCTCGATACGAAACGCAAACCGGGCTTCGCATTCGCGATCTCGAGACGAGTGACGAACGGTGGCTCGCCTACCCGGTCCAGCACGACGAACAGGAGTCGGTTGCCTCGCTCGATGTGCTGCCGGGCTATTCGTTCACCCCGGACTCGAAGGCGATCGTCGTCTCGTACGGTGGCAAGATCTGGCGCGTTCCGGTGACGTGCCCGTCGGCACAGGCTCCGGGCGCCGCCGCGCAAGGGGGAGGGCCCGATCCATCCTGCGGCGCGACGAACATCCCGTTCCATGTGAAGACGGAGATCGGCATCGGGCCGAAGCTCGCGTTCAACTACAAGGTCGACGACGCGCCCGAGTTCACCGTTAGGCAGATCCGTGACGCGGTCGCGTCGCCGGACGAGAAGAAGCTCGCGTTCGTCGCGATGGACAAGCTGTACGTGATGGACTATCCGAGCGGCACGCCGCGAAAGGTCAGTGACCTGCCGGGCAACGACGCGCAGCCCGCGTGGTCGCCGGATGGCCAGTGGATCGCGTTCGTCGAGTGGTCGCGTGACGGTGGCAGCCTCTATAAGGTTGCGGCCGCGGGCGGGAAGCCGATTCAGCTCACCACCGGGAACGCGCTGTATGTGCAGCCCGCGTGGTCGCCGGACGGCAAGCGCGTCGTCGCCATGCGCAGCCCGGCACAGACGGTTCGTGAATCCGGCGGATTTTCAGGGCAGGCGGAGCTCGTGTGGGTTCCGTCCGTGGGCGGCAAGGCCACGTTCATTGCTGGCGCGTTAGGCAGGAGCGGGCCGCACTTCACGAAGGACACGACGCGCATCTTCATGTACAGCCAGGGTGAGGGCCTCGTCTCCATCCGATGGGACGGGAGTGACCCGCGCACGCATCTCAAGGTGACTGGCGCGCGGTTCCCGGAGCCGGCGCCGGGTGGACCGGCCGGCGCACCTGCGGCAGTCGTGAAGATGGCGCCGATGGGCGACCAGGCACTCGCGCAGATCTCGAACGACCTGTACGTCGTGCCCGTGCCGTTGAGCGGCGAGGCGCCAAGCATCTCGCTCGCCGAACCCACCGCATCGGAATTTCCGGCTCGAAAGCTGACAGACGTCGGCGCGCAGTTCCCGTCGTGGAGCGCGGATGGCAAACGCATCCACTACTCGATCGGCAACGCGCACTTCGTGTACGATCTCGACCGCGCGCAGCAGTACGACGATTCCGTCGCCGCTGCGCGCCGTGCTCGGGGCGACGCGGATACGACACAGCGCCCGGCCGGTCCGGCCGCTAACCCGCGCGGCTATCAGCCGACCGAGACGCGCATCACGCTTAAGGCGAAGCGCGACACGCCCGAGGGCGTCGCTGTTTTCCGGAACGCACGCATCGTCACGATGAAGGGCGATGAGGTGATCGAACGCGGCGACATCGTGACGCGCAACAATCGGATCATCGCCGTCGGCCCCGCCGGCTCCGTGCAGGTGCCCGCGGGCGCCCGAGAGTTCGACGCGACCGGGAAGACGATCGTGCCCGGCTTCGTCGACACGCACGCGCATCTGCGACTGAACCAGGGTGTGCACCAGCAGCCATGGTCGTATCTCGCCAACCTCGCGTACGGCGTGACGACGACGCGCGACCCGCAGACCGGTACCACGGACGTCCTCACGTACGAAGATGCCGTGACAGCCGGATCAGCTGTTGGTCCGCGGATCTACTCGACGGGCCCCGGGCTCTTCGGCACCGGATACATCCCGCAGCTGGGCGAGGACATCAAGGACCTCGACCACGCCCGACGCATCATGCGCCGGTACAGCCAGTACTACGACACGAAGACCCTCAAGATGTACATGGCCGGCAACCGCCAGCAGCGGCAGTGGATCATCATGGCGGCG
>Ga0207674_10001122_pt1 | contig 34752 bp, 26 predicted proteins | sample KBSCornC72_FD_184303 | JGI IMG/M metagenome (GOLD analysis project Ga0207674, IMG submission 184303) | Corn rhizosphere microbial communities from Kellogg Biological Station, Michigan, USA - KBS Corn C7-2 (SPAdes) (version 2) | ecosystem: Host-associated > Plants > Roots > Rhizosphere > Soil ...
GCTTCGCGCGGTAAGCGCTGAGGTTGTCAGCCGCGGGCTGACGCGGCGGTTCGTTCGGGTCGATGGGCAGAAGACGTCGGCAGGCTAGGAAAACAAGTTGTCGGATGGCCCGGTCCAACGCCAAGCGGGTGCCGGCGGGCTGCGAAATCCGTCGAGCTCGAAACTGGTCGAGGACTTTTAGTTGTCTTGTCAACTATTGGCACATTGCCTGCTGAGGCTCCCAGACCACCCACGCCGGAGTCAGCTGTCGGTCGGCGCTCGCTGGTGGAGCGAGCCGCCGGCCAGTGAGGAATGCGCCAAGGAGGGCGTTCCAATGTCCATCTCGTTTCGCACGCGTGGCGCGGCCGTCGCCGCGGTGCTCGCAGTCGTCGCCTGTGTAATCCCGAGCTCGACGGTGTCTGCGCAGCGCGCCAAGCCGACTGCCGGTGCCGGTCCGGTGAAATCGGCCGCGACCGCGTCTGGTCGGACGATCTTCCGCGAGGACACGTACGGCGACGAGTCGTTCTGGACGGATTCGCTGAAAATGCACGAGGTGATTCGAAGCTCAGTCAGTCCGGCAACGGCCCTATCCGTCGGCCTCAAAGTAGACGTCGATGCGCTGCCCGCCGCTGTGAAAACCGGGCTGCAAAACAAAACGGTCGACCTCAATAGTCCGGCAACGACGGTCACGCTGCTCAAGCTCGGCGCGGTCGTTGGCGTGATCGGTAAGGTCGACGCCAACAACAACCTGACAAGCGTCGGGATCACGTGCGCGCTCTGTCATTCGACGGTCGACAACTCGTTCACGCAGGGCGTAGGTCACCGTCTGGACGGCTGGCCGAATCGCGATCTGAATGTCGGCAAGATCGTGTCTCTCTCGCAGGCGATTACGCCGGCTCAGCGCGCCGTGTACGAGTCATGGGGGCCCGGGATGTACGATCCGCGCTTCAACCTCGATGGCAAGAACATGCCGGTGGTCATTCCTCCGGCGTTCGGACTTCGAGATGTGAAGCGCGAGATCTATACGGCCGACGACACGATCTCCTACTGGAACGCGTACGTCGCGATCACGCAGATGCATGGTCACGGGCATTTCGCCGACCCGCGAATCGGCGTGAACGTGAACAATCCACCCGATCAAGTTTCGTCGAAGCTCGCCGCGCTGCGGGCGTATCAGTTCAGTCTCGAGACGCCCAAAGCACGCGCCGGTACCTTCGACGCCGCTGCGGCGAGCCGGGGACGCGCGGTGTTCATCGGCGTCGCCAAATGCTCGAGCTGCCATACCGGGTCCGCGCTCACCGATGTGAACGAAGGCGTGCTTCACACGCCGGCTGAAGTCGGACAGGACGCCGCGTATGCGCAGCGCAGCGGGACCAAAAAGTATCGAACGACACCGCTCCGCGGACTATCGAATCCGCCGCAGCTCAAGGGACCGTACTTCCACGACGGAAAGGCGAAGACCCTCGACGAGGTCGTCGATCATTACGTCAAGTTGAAGGGACTGCAGCTCACCGCGCGGCAGAAGGCGGATCTGATCGAGTACCTAAAATCGCTGTAGCAGATGGCTAAACGCGAAATCCTCGCGGTTGTGTGCGGCATCGCCGTCGCAACCGCCTGCGCGCCGAGCGCGAAGCTCTCGGTCGCGGACGGCACCGGCCCGAGTCCGGCGTTGCCGGGCCCGCGGACGTCGCTCATACCGACAGTGAAGGTCGCGCCGGCAAAGGGTTGGGGCGCTTACGAACGGCCCGCCGCCGCGACCGGAACCTTGGTCAACGCGTTCGCGAAAGGCCTGGACCATCCTCGTTGGCTCTACGTGCTCCCGAACGGCGACGTGCTCGTCGCCGAGACGAACGCGCCAAAACGCCCGGACGACGGAAAGGGCATTCGTGGATGGTTCCTCCGGCGCTACATGAAGAAGGCGGGCGCCGCGGTCCCGAGCGCGAACCGAATTACGCTCCTCCGCGACGCGGACGGCGACGGCGTCGCGGAGTTTCGAGCGGTTCTATTAGACTCCTTGAATGCGCCGTTCGGCATCGCGTATTTCGACGGATCGCTCTACGTCGCCAACACGGACGCGGTGCTCCGTTACCCGTTCGACGTGAAGTCGGCGCGCGTAACAGGGGCGCCGAGCAAGATCGTCGATTTGCCGGCGGGCACGATCAATCACCACTGGACGAAGAACATCCTGTTGAGCGCCGACGGCTCCACGTTGTACGCCACCGTTGGTTCGAACAGCAACGTCGCCGAAAACGGCATCGACGCCGAGCGGGATCGCGCGGCGATCTGGCGAATCGATCCGCGAACGGGGGCCCATCGGGTCTACGCGTCCGGTCTGCGCAATCCGAACGGGCTCGCGTGGGAGCCGACGACGGGCGCGCTGTGGGCGGCGGTCAATGAGCGTGATGAGCTGGGCAGCGATCTCGTCCCCGACTACATCACCTCGGTCCGCGACAGCGGGTTCTATGGCTGGCCCTACAGCTACTACGGCCAGCACGTCGACACGCGCGTCAAAGATCAGCGTCCCGATCTGGTGGCTTCGGCGCTGGTTCCCGACTTCGCGTTGGGGCCGCACACGGCGTCGCTCGGACTCGCATGGTCCCCGGCCGAGTCGGCGCTTCCGCCGCGCTTTCGCGGCGGAATGGTCGTCGGACAGCACGGGTCCTGGAACCGGAAGCCGCAGAGCGGCTACAAGGTCGTCTTCGTCCCGTTCACTAACGGGAAACCTTCGGGTATGCCGGTCGATCTGCTCACCGGCTTTCTCGACGCCGATGGCAACGCGCGCGGTAGACCTGTCGGCGTGGCGTTCGACTCACGGGGAGGGCTCCTCATCGCGGACGACGTCGGAAACGCAATCTGGCGCGTCGTCGGATCACAAACGTTGACGAAAGGCCGTTGATCACACGCGTGCGCAGGTTCCATCTTGCGTATACGCTCGTCGTGTACGAGAGTTTTGGCCGCCGCGCTTGGCCGCGGCCTCCCCCCTCACGGCTCAGAGTCTTCGTATGCCCGCTCGCGCGATCGGCACAGCCACCATCTCCTTCGGTCTTGTTTCGGTTCCCGTCAGCCTGTTTTCGTCGTCGGAATCGAAGTCGAGCGTCTCGTTCAACATGCTGCACAAGAAGTGCGGCTCGCGGCTCAAGCAGCAGTACATCTGTCCCAAGGACAGCGAGATCGTGACCCGCGACGACACGGTGAAGGGCTACGAGTTCGCCAAGGATCAGTACGTGATTCTCAGCGCCGAGGAGCTCAAAGCGCTCGAGGAGAAGGCGACCGGGATGATCGACGTCGTCGAATTCGTCCCGCTGGCGAAGGTGGACCGCGAGTATCTGGAGAAGGTCTACTACCTCGGCCCCGACAAAGGTGGCGAACGCGCCTATCGGCTGCTCGCCGCGGCCCTCCAGGAGACGGGTCGTGCGGCGCTCGGTCAGTACGCGGCCCGCGGGCAACAGCACCTCGTGCTTCTGCGGACGCTGAACAACGTTCTCGTGATGGAGCAGCTGCACTACGCCGACGAGGTGCGTCCGACGACCGAAGTCACCATTCCCGACGGCGACGTGAAGCCGGCCGAGCTGGCGTTGGCCAAGCAGCTCATCGAGCAGACGGCAACAGAAAACTTCGAGCCGGACAAGTTCAAGGACACGGTGCGCGAGCGCGTGCTCGACGCGATCCAGCGCAAGGTGGACGGCCAGGACATCACGTCCGACGTCGCCCCGGACGGCGGCACGAAGATCATCGACCTCATGGAAGCGCTGAAGGCCAGCCTCACCGCCACCAAGCCGAGCGAAGCCGTCGTCAAAGCTTCATGAAGCTGCACGCGGGAACGAGCGGCTTCGCCTTCAAGGAATGGAAGGGCTCGTTCTACCCGTCGGAGCTCAAAGACGACGCGATGCTCGGTTTTTACGCGTCGCGTTTCCCGACGGTGGAGATCAACAACACGTTCTATCGCCTTCCGAAGGAAGGCGTTCTGCAATCGTGGGCGGGCCAGGTTCCCGAGCCGTTCACCTTCGCGATCAAGGCGAGCCAGCGTATCACGCATTTCGCGCGACTGAAGCCGGAATGCGCGAGCGCCGTCGAGTTCCTGCTGAAGAACACGTCGACGCTCGGCGATCGGCTCGGACCGATTCTCTTTCAGCTCCCGCCGAATCTGAAGAAGGACGTCGACCGTCTGCGCGCGTTCCTCGACACGCTACCGCGCGATCGACGCTTCACGATCGAGTTCCGCGAGCCGAGCTGGTTCGACGACGACGTCTACGAGCTGCTACGCCAGCGTGACGTGGCGATGTGCATCATCGATCAGCCGGAATTCTCGTCTCCATTTGTCGCGACCTCGACGTGGGGCTACGTGCGGCTTCATCGCTTCGATTACGATGCCTCGGCGTTGACCGAATGGGCGTCGCGAATTCAGGGGCAAGGGTGGGAGGAGGCCTACGTCTATTTCAAGCACGACGAGGGCATAGGGTCAGGGCCGCCGGCAGTGGATGCCTTTCTCTCTCAATGGGGAGAGAATCGTTAAGGCGCGAACGGCGACCGCGCGACTGCCGAACTACGCGACTGCCAGACGGCGCGGCTGCCGAACGGCGCGACTGCCAAGCGGCGCATGGGCGCTTCGCGCCCGTTTGTTGAGCGTGTCCGGGTTTTGTGACGGGCGCACGGCCTTTCCTCGGCGACACTTCGGTCACAGGGTTGCACTCAATGTCGCGCGTCCGTCGGCCGAAGGCCGCTTGCGCCTCTCGGCAGGTGCGCCGTTCGGCAGCCGCGCCGTCTGGCAGTCGCGCCCTTCGGCAGTCGCGCGGTTGCCGTTGCGCCTTACTACGCCCCGGCGTTCAAGAACTGCACTGCTTCATCTTCCCACCCATGCCCGTCTTTGCTCCAACTGGAAGCCGCGGGGAAGTTGGAGCGGCAATATCCGCGCTTGGCGACGAAGTCGAAGACGGCGTGTGGTCTGCCGTTGAGGAGAAGCGCTACGCGTTCTTGCGTCTCGGACCAGATGATCTGCACGTCGCAGGGAAGGTGCACGTCGAGGTCCGGGCTGGGATGATCGAGAACCGTTCCCACGTTGTACACATGCACCGCGTCGAGCACCTGGTCGCCCAGTCTGGTGTCGAGTCCGTAGAAGTACGCGACCTTGCCGTCGTCTTCGAAAAGCGCGGCGTACGGTGACCGCTCCGCGGCGGACTCGATGACCGTCGGCGCTCCCAAGTGCAGTGTCTGACCCATTGCTTCCTCCACGCGGGGGGGAGACGACGTTCGCGCTGCACACAACAACCGTACCAATTTCAATCTTTCGGTGCGTAGGGCATTCCGCCAGATCTCGTAGGGAAGCTGCCCTTGCCACGCTACGTTCCGGGACAGAGAATAGGCCGACCTCCAGGCACCCCAAGGAGTCTGCTGCATGTCCGCTGCCGGTGCGCGTCCAGCTTCACCCCGTCCCCCCACGGACGTTTCGAATCCGCAGTACTACCATAAGGTTGTCGACTGCCAGTGGGCATGTCCGGCACACACCAACGTCCCCGAGTACATCCGCCTGATCGCGCAGGGCAGATACTCGGACGCGTACATGGTCAATCGCGAGTCGAACGTCTTTCCGGGGATCCTCGGCCGGACGTGCGACCGCCCGTGCGAGCCGGCCTGCCGTCGAGGCCGCGTGGATGCGAAGCCGGTCGCCATTTGCCGGCTCAAGCGCGTGGCGGCGGATCATCGCGGCGACGTCAGCGACCGGCTGCCGAGGGCGCCTCGTGAGAAGAATGGAAAGCGCGTCGCGCTGATCGGCGCGGGACCGGCGTCGCTCACAGTTGCCAACGACCTGATGCCGCTCGGCTACGAGGTGACGATCCTCGAGAAGCTCACCGAACCGGGCGGACTGATGCGCATCAACATCCCGTCGTTCCGACTTCCAGCCGAAGTGCTGGACGAAGAAGTCGGTTCGATTCTCGGGATGGGCGTCGACATCCGCTACAACTCGCCCGTCACGAGCATGCGCACTCTCCTGAACGAGAACTGGGACGCCGTGTTCGTCGGCAGCGGGGCGCCCAAGGGAAAGGATCTCGAAATCCCAGGCCGCAGCGAAGCGGCGAGCAACATTCACATCGGGATCGAGTGGTTGGCGTCGGCGCACTTCGGCCACATCGAGCGGATTGGCGAGCGAGTGCTGATCATCGGAGTCGGCAATACGGCGATGGATTGCTGCCGTACGTCGCGCCGTCTCGGCGGCCACGACGTGAAAGTCATCGCTCGACGTTCACGTCCGTACTTCAAGGCGTCGCCGTGGGAATTGGAAGACGCGGAAGAAGAGGGCATCGAGATCGTCGAGAATCACGCGCCGAAGCGCTTCGTGCTCGAGAACGGCCGACTCGTCGGCCTCGAGCTCGATCGACTGCGGTGGTTCGAGCAAAACGGTCGACAGAAGAGCGAAGTGATCGAGACGGTCGTCATTCCGTGCGACGACGTGATCCTCGCGATTGGCCAGGAGAACGCTTTCCCATGGATCGAGCGCGACGTCGGCATCGATTTCGACGAGAACAACATGCCGTTCGTCGATAAGACGACGATGCAGTGCTCGCGCGCCGACGTGTTCTTCGGCGGCGACGCGGCGTGGGGGCCGGAGAACATCATCTGGGCCGTCGAGCACGGCCATCAGGCGGCGATCTCCATCCACCAACATTGTCAGAGCCAGCCGCTGACGGATCGCCCGGCGTACGGTATGAACCTCGTGAGCTCGAAAGTCGGCATGCACGCGTGGAGTTACAGCAACGATTACAGCCCTGTGCCGCGCACGAAGATGCAGCACGCCGAGCTCACCAAGCGCTTCGCCGGCCTCGGCGTGGAAGTGGAGCTCGGCTTTTCGCCGGAAGAGACGGCGCGCGAAGTCGAGCGCTGCCTCAACTGCGACATCGAGACGCACTTTACGGAGAGCTTGTGCATCGAGTGCGACGCGTGCGTCGACGTCTGTCCGGTGAACTGTCTCTCAATCGCCCCGGACATCGCCGATGACACCGACCTGCGCGCCTGGCTCTCCGCGCCGACGATGAATCCGACGCAGGCGCTGTACACGTCATCGGCGCTGCCGCAGACGAAGCGCATAATGGTGAAGGACGAAGACGTCTGCCTGCACTGCGGGCTGTGCGCCGAACGATGCCCCACGGCAGCGTGGGACATGCGACAGTTCGAGCTTCTCATCCCTTATGCGGCAGGGCGGGCCGCGTCGCATATGGGCACCGTGGTACCGCAGCTCACGATGCCCCCGACGCAACCGGTGGTGCAGAATGCCTGACGTCGACGGAGGGGGGAGAAACTCGGTGGAATCGCGCGTCAACGACTTCGCCTTCAAGATCGGGACGGTGAACGGCACCGGCTCGGCAAGCGCCAACAGCTTGCTGATGCAGGCCATCTTCCGCATGGGCATCCCGGTCACCGGGAAGAATGTCTTCCCGTCGAACATTCAGGGACTGCCCACGTGGTACGAGATCCGAGTGAGCCGCGAGGGGTACATGGCGCGGCCCGCCGATATCGATCTCGTCGTGGCGCTCAATCCGGCGACATACGCGAAGGACGTCGCCGCGGTACGACCCGGCGGCTATCTGCTCTACGACTCGTCGTGGCCGCTCGACGACTCGCTCGTGCGCGAAGGCATCACGATCCTCGGCATTCCGTTCGGCAAGATGTGCGTCGAGTCGTTCGAGGGCGATCGCGAGCGGACGCTGCTCCGCAACATCGTGTACGCGGGGGCGCTCGTCGCGCTGCTCGAGATCGACATGGACGTGATCGGCGAGATGTTGCGCGAGAAGTTCTCGAAGAAGGCCAAGCTTCTCGACGCCAACTTCAAGGCGATCCGCCTCGGCTACGACTACGCGAAGGCGAATTACGATTGTCCGTTGCCCTTTCGCTTGGAGCGGATGAACGCGACGTCGGAGAGCATCCTGATCGACGGCAATTCCGCGGCAGCGCTCGGCGCGGTTTTCGCCGGCGCGACCGTCGGCGCCTGGTATCCGATCACGCCGTCCACGTCGCTCATGGAAGCGTTCAAGGAATACTGTGAACGCTTCCGCGTCGATCCCGCGACGAAGCAGCGCAAATATGCGCTGATCCAGGCCGAGGACGAGCTGGCGGCGGCGGGAATGGTGATCGGTGCCGGCTGGTGCGGCGCGCGCAGCTTCACGTCGACGGCCGGCCCGGGCATCTCGTTGATGGGTGAGTTCATCGGGCTGGCTTACTACGCCGAAATCCCGGGCGTTTTCTTCGACATTCAGCGCACGGGTCCGTCGACCGGCATGCCGACGCGCACGCAGCAGGGCGACCTGTTGTCGATCGCGTACCTCTCGCATGGCGACACGAAGCACATCGCGCTCTTTCCGGCGAATCCGGAAGAGTGCTTTCACCTCGCCGTCGCGGCGTTCGACCTCTCGGAGCGTTTTCAGACACCGGTGTTCGTCGTTTCGGATCTCGACATCGGGATGAACGACTGGATGTGCAACAAGTTCTCGTGGGACGACGGCTATCGCCCGGATCGCGGCAAAGTGCTCGGCCCCGCGGAGCTCGACCGTGTCCAGAAATTCGCTCGCTACACGGATGTCGACGGCGACGGGATCGCCGCGCGCACGCTTCCCGGTGCGCATCCACGCGGCGGCTACTTCACGCGCGGCTCCGGTCACGACAAGAATGCCGCGTACACCGAGGACTCCGCCGAGTATCTGGAAGTCGTCGATCGGCTGGCGCGGAAGCTCGCGACGGCGGCGACGGCTGTGCCGGCGCCGGAGGTACACAATCAGTCCGATGGCACCGCCGAAATTGGAATCATCTCGGTGGGTGGTTGTCATTCCGCGGTGATGGAAGCGCTCGACCGTTTGCGGGCCGCCGGACACTCGGTGGACTACATGCGGGTTCGCGCGTTCCCCTTCGGACCTTCGGTGCGCGCGTTCATCGACGCGCACGAGCGCTGCTACGTCGTCGAGCAGAATCGCGACGGACAGCTACGCAGCTTGTTGGCCCTCGAGACCGGCATCGCGCGCGATCGGATGACGTCGATCCTCGACTACGGCGGCTTACCGCTCACGGCCGATCGCGTCGTTCGTGGTGTGCTGGAAGGCGAGGGGCACCTGAACATTCCGGCGTACGCGAATGGCGGCGCGACCGCGGCGACGGCCGCGCGTCAACGGTAGGCGTTTGTAGAAACTCGAATCTCCGACGAATCATGGCCTCGATCACCAAACCACCAGTCAGGCATCCCTCGCTTCCGACGAATTCGCTCGGCTTCACCAAGCGCGACTACGAGGGCGCGATGTCGACGCTCTGCGCCGGGTGCGGACACGACTCCGTGACGGCGGCGCTCGTGCAGGCGCTCTGGGAGCTTGAGCTTCCACCGCACCGCGCGGCGAAGATGAGCGGCATCGGTTGCTCCTCGAAGACGACCGCGTACTTCCTCCGGCAGTCGCACGGCTTCAACGGTGTGCACGGTCGGATGCCCGCGCTGGCGACCGGCGCCAACGCGGCGAACCGGCAGCTCGCGTACATCGGCATATCGGGCGACGGCGATTCGCTGTCGATCGGCCTTGGCCAGCTCTGCCACGCGATCCGCCGCAACCTGAACATGATGTACGTGCTGGAGAACAACGGCGTCTACGGCTTGACCAAGGGGCAGTTCTCGGCGTCGGCCGACGTGGGCTCGAAGTCGAAACGCGGCGAGCCGAATGTCCAGCCGCCGATCGATCCGGTTCTATTGGCGCTCAGCCTCGGCGCGACCTTCGTCGCGCGAAGTTTCTCCGGCGACAAGACGCAGCTGGTGCCGATCCTCAAAGCGGCGGTGCGCCACAACGGGTTCGCGCTCATCGACGTGATCTCGCCCTGCGTCAGCTTCAACGATCACGAAACCTCCACCAAGAGCTATCGCTACACGCGCAACCACTATCTCGAGGTGGCGCCGGTGGATTTCGTTCCCCTGCGCCGCGAGATCGCTGCCGGCCAGACGGAAGACGCCCTGACGAGCGTGACGATGCATGACGGCAGCGTCGTGCGCTTCCGCAAAGTTGCCAACGACTACGATCCGCGGAACCGCGACGCCGCGTACGCCTATCTGCGCGCGCGACAGACGAAGGGCGAAGTGGTGACCGGACTGCTCTATCTCGACGAGAGCGCGCCGGACATGCACGCGGTCGCCGGTACGGTCGAGACGCCGCTGGTCGATCTCGGCTTCGAGGAGCTGTGCCCTGGTAGCGCGGCTCTCGCCGAATTGATGGCAGAGTACCGCTAGTCGATGCACGTCGTCGGGCGCGGGCGGGGGCAGGACCTCGTCTTATCGGCGACGGATCTGGCGAATTTTCTCGGCTGCCGTCACAAGACGGCGCTCGACATGGCGGTCGCGTACGGCAAGCGCGATCGCCCCTTCGTCGACGATCCGTTGCTCGTGGCACTTCGCGAGCGAGGACTCGAGCACGAGCGTCGGTACGTCGATTCGCTTCGCGCCGCCGGCGGCTCGATTGTCGACCTGACATCGATCGGCGATCCGGAAGAGCAGATCAAGGAAACGCGCGAAGCGATGGCGAAGGGAGTCGACGTCATCGTGCAGGGTGTGCTCGCCGACGGCCACTGGTTGGGCCGGCCCGACGTCATGTGCCGGGTGCCGACGAAAAGCGTTCTCGGCGACTGGTCGTACGAGATCTCCGACACGAAGCTGGCGAAGGAGACGAAGGCTGGAACCATCCTTCAGCTCGGCCTCTACTCGGATATGCTCGGTGTTCTCCAGGAGACGCGGCCGGAGTTCTTCCACGTCATCACGCCGAACGAGATCAATCCGAAGGAGACGTATCGAGTCGACGACTACGCCGCGTACTTTCGCCTCGTCAAGGCGAAGATGCTGGCCGCGGTCGATGAAGGCGACGTCGCGCTCGCGGCGGCGAACTATCCGGAGCCGGTCGCCCACTGCGAGATCTGTCAGTGGTTCAAACCCTGTGCGACGCGTCGGCGCGATGACGATCATCTGTCGCTCGTCGCGGGGATCTCGCGGGTGCAGCGGCAAGAGCTGGTCGCTCGCGAGGTGAGCACCGTTCGGGCGCTCGCGGCGCTGCCGCTGCCGATCGTGTTCAAGCCGAAACGAGGCTCGCGCGATGGCTTCAAGAAAGTTCGCGAGCAGGCGCGGGTGCAGGTCGAGTCGCGCGAATTGGCGGTTCCGAAGTACGAGCTGTTTCCGATTGAACCTGAGCGAGGACTCTGTCGCCTTCCCGATCCGACGGCCGGCGATCTGTTCGTCGATCTCGAGGGCGATCCGATGGCCACCGAAGGCGGCCGGGAATACCTGTTCGGTGTCGCTCGCGTCGACGGCTCGTACGAATCGGCTTGGGCGTTGAACGAACGCGACGAGCGGCGCGCTTTCGAGTGGTTCATGGATCTTGTCGCCGCGGCGATGCGCGAGCATCCGGCGATGCACGTCTATCACTACGCGCCATACGAGCCGTCGGCGTTCAAGCGGTTGATGGGTCGCTACGCCACGCGCGAGCGTGAGCTGGACGCGATGCTGCGATCGGGGCGCTTTATCGATCTCTACGCGGTCGTGCATCAGGGGATGCGCGTCGGCATCGAGAAGTACTCGGTGAAGAACCTCGAGCCGCTCTACGGTTTCGTGCGTGCCGTGCAGCTCAGCGACGCAAACCGCGCCCTGCGCGCCATGGAATACGCGCTGCAAATGAAGGTCATTGGCGAGCTCGCCGCCGACGTCCGACCGGTCGTCGAGGGCTACAATCGCGATGATTGTCTCTCGACACTCCGGCTCCGCGACTGGCTCGAGGATGTTCGCGCGGAACACATGCGGACGGGCGAGACGATTCCGCGCGCGGTGCTGTCGGACGGCGCCGCGCCGCCGGAGGTCGACGAGCGAGCAAAACGCGTCGAGGTGCTCCGCGCGCGGCTTCTCACCGACGTTCCTGAGGTCGTCGGCGAGCGAGACGCTGAACAGCAAGGCGGCTGGATCCTCGCTTATCTGCTCGATTACCATCGTCGCGAGGACAAGGCGACCTGGTGGGAGTACTTCCGTCTCTGCGACCTGCCCGAAGACGAGTTGTTCGACGAACGAGGCGCTGTGACCGGCATGGAGTTCGTCGAGCGCGTTGGACCAGTGATCGGGAAGAAGGGCAAGCCGACGAGGTCCGTCATCGACCGATACTCGTTCCCCGAGCAAGAGTGCGATCTCGACGAAGACGACGAAGTCAAACTTCAGGATCAGCGCGGATTCGGAACCATCGACAGGGTCGACCGAGCTCGGCGAACGATCGACGTTCGGAAGGGGCCGAAAATGGCCGACGTCCACCCGCGGTCGATGTTTGCCTTTACTCATGTGTCGAGCGAGGTGATGGAAGAGGCGCTGCACCGCATCGGCGAGAAGGTGGCGTCGGGGAGCGACGGCTTCGGTGCCGCGCGCGCTCTTTTGGGCCGGCACGCACCGCGCCTGCGCGGCGCGCGATTCGGCAAGGACAAGAGCGAGACGGAGCTCGAGTTCGCGGTCCGAATCTCTGGACAGCTCGATGCGACGGTACTGGCGATTCAAGGGCCGCCTGGCGCCGGCAAGACACATTGCGGCGCGCGCATGATCTGCGCGCTCGTCAAAGCGGGAAGGCGAGTTGGGATCACGGCGAACAGCCACAAGGTGATCCAGCACCTACTCGCAAAAACGGCCGAGGCCGCGCAGGAACTCGGCATCGAGGTGTCTCTCGGCCACAGGACCGGCGAGGACGCGACGAATGAGCAGACGGGCGTCCGCGAATTCGCCGACAACGAAGACGCTCTCGCGGCACTTCGTGATGGCGATATCAACGTGCTCGGTGGTACGGCGTGGCTCTGGTCGCGCGAGGATGCGGCATCGAGCGTCGAGGTCTTGTTCGTCGACGAAGCCGGCCAGCTCGCGCTCGCGAACGCGATTGCGGTCTCACAGGCGGCGAACAGCCTCGTTCTCCTCGGCGATCCGCAGCAGCTCGAGCAACCGCGAAAGGGAAGCCATCCGGACGGCGTCGGGATCTCGGCGCTCGATCATCTCCTCGGCGACGCGCGAACGATCGCGGATGACCGCGGCATTTTCCTGCCCATCACGTGGCGCCTTGCGCCGTCCATCTGCCGCTTTACGTCCGAGCAGTTCTATGACGGTCGACTGTTCGCGCATCCCGCCCTCGATCGCCTGGCCCTGAACGCGGGCAGCGATTGGCCCGCGTCCGGACTCGCGGTGGTCGACGTCGACCACGATGGCAATCGCAATGCATCGGACGAAGAAGCGGAAACCGTCGAGCGAATCGTAAGACAACTGCTCGGCGGCGCACGGTGGACGGATGCGAAGGGCGAACACGCCATCGGCGACCGGGACATTCTCGTGGTCGCGCCGTACAACGCGCACGTCACCCGGTTGTCGGCGCGGCTGAACGAAACCGGCGTTCGCGTCGGCACGGTCGACAAGTTTCAGGGACAGGAAGCGCCCGTCGTCATCTACTCGATGGCGACCTCCCGCCCCGAGGATGCGCCGCGCGGTATGGAGTTTCTGTTCAGTCTGAACCGGCTGAACGTGGCGACGTCGCGCGCGAAATGTGTCGCGATCGTCGTGGCGTCGCCTTTCTTATTCGAGCCGGATTGCCAAAATCCCCGTCAAATGAAGTTGGCGAACGCGCTCTGTCGGTTCCGCGAGTTGGCCACGCCCCTCATACTCGGCGCCGAGAGCGGAGTGCGCGCCGAACAGGCTCAGTGGTTGAACAGTCCGGTGAGAGATCCGCTCGCCAGTACGTGACCGGCCATGTTGAACACCACAGTCGCGCCGGTCGTCTGCTCGCCGATTCCCTCGAGCCGTTCAACGTCCAGGGCGTAGACGGTAAAGATGTAGCGGTGCGGGATGTCGCCCTTCGGCGGACAAGGTCCGCAGTATGACGCGGCGCTAAAATCGTTAAAACCGCACGTGCCGCCGGCCGGCGCCTTGTCCGTACTAGCACCCGCTTCGAGCGACGTGACGGACGCGGGAATGTTGAAGGCGAGCCAATGCCAATAGCCGCACCCGGTCGGCGCGACTGGATCGAAGCAGGTGATGGCGAAGCTCTTGGTTCCGGCCGGCGCGCCGCTCCAGCTCAACTGCGGCGAGCGATTGCGCCCCCCGCAGCCGGTGAAAACGAATTCCATGTCGATCTTCTGGCCGTCCTTGATGGATTCGCTCTGCACGCGGATGGCACCGGGCTGTTTCGCCGGCTTCGGCGCGCGAACCGAGACCTTCTCGAAATCCATCGCTGACGTCGACATAAAAACCTCGAACTGGCGGATGTGGTGGCGAAACGACTACCTGGGCCAGCCGCTCTGCGGAATCCCCTTGGTGATCTTCAGCGCGTTCTGGAAATAGACCTTTTTCAGCACGCCGTCTGGAAGATCGATGCCGTAGAGTTTCCAAAACGCGTGATACGGACGGTAGTAGTCGAAGTAATCGTCTTTCGTCTCGAAGACGCGCCAGTAGTACGGGTACTCTTCCGGCTGAAAGGAGTCCTTGCCGAAGAGGATTCGATCCTGATACTTGACGAAGAAATCGTGCGCGGCGCGCGGCTGTCGCCCGATATCGTAGAGCACGGCGCCGACTTCCGTGTACAGGTTCGGCATCTGGTCGAGCATCTTGGACAAGCGACCGAGATCGTTTGCGTGCCATCCCATGTGGGCGGTGACGAAGGTCGTTTTAGGATGCTTGCGGAAGAGGTTGTCGCGTTCCGTCATCAACGTCTCGAAGCTCGGAAAGCGATCCTGCGGATAGCGGCGATCGGCGAACAGCGACAGCTCGAGCCAACGCTCGTTCGTATTGTCGATCGGTTGGAAGAACTCCTGCGGGTCGGCGGTGTGGATGAACACGGGCAAGCCGAGTCGCGCGCATGCTTCCCAAATGGGATCGAGCTCCGGGTCGTCGATCTTGAGACGCGAGCCGTCCGGCTTCTTGATCGAGAGGCCCAGGCTTTTCGGAATCTCTCCGACACCGACGGCGCCAGCGGCAACGTCAGCTTCGAGCTGCTTCACCGCTTTCTCGGCCCATCCGGGTCCGACGTTCCGGAAGTCGATCCCGGCGAGCACACGCACCCGGTCCTTCATCTTCTCGGATGCTTGAATGTTCGCGATCGTCGTCTTGAGGCGGTCGCCCGACATGTTATCGGCCGAGATCATCATCCGAACGTTGAGGCTGTCGAGGGCGGCGCCAAGCGTCGCGAGGCCCTCGGCCGATGAGAGCAGTCCTTGCGGATGACCGTGAAAGTCGATCGCCGGGTATTTCGCGGTCTTCACCAGGTGCGCCGGCGTGACGAGCGTGGAGCGCGGGCGATAATCGAGAATGCTCGGCGCGGGATTCTCCGGCGCCATGCAGCTTCGCGGCCGAATCTCCGTCGTTCCCGCCGGACACTGCTCGCCGGGTTGAATTGGAGTGCCGCGTCCGCCGCCGCGGCCTCTCTGCTGCCCGAAGACCGCGGGCGACGCGACGATCAGAAGCGCGAGGGCCTTGAATACAAACGAACGGTGCATGACGACTCCGAAAACCGCGTGGGGAACGCAATAACCGCCCTGTCCGGGCCGGCCGTATATCAGACGGAAAGATCAACCCATACGTTGTGTTTGGAAGGGCGCAGCGGCAGCCCGAACTAAGAAAGCTGAGCGAGCCATCGCTCGCTCACTGCGCCCACCTCAGAGAGTATTTCGGCGTCTGTCCGGCCTGAGGACTTGGGGACGTGAAAGCTGTGGTCCGCGCCCTCGAGCCAGTGCATCTCCCACGACGGCCGTACCGTGGTGAGGACGCGCTGCATGATCTCCGGCGTGCAAAACGGGTCGCGTGTTCCATTGAAGCAGAGCACGGGCACCGAGATCCTCGGCAGGTGCGCGTCGCGGAGTTGGTCCGGCTTGCCCGGCGGGTGAAGCGGATACGCGAGTAGCAGGAGCCCGTCGGCGGCGAAACCGTCGGCGGCGAGCATGGAACCGGCGCGACCGCCCATCGAGCGACCACCGATCACGAGAGGGCCGGCATTGCGTCCAAGTTCCGTGCGCGCGCGATCGACGACCGCGGCGAAAGTCCGCGTCAGCGTCGGCATCGGATCTGGTCGCCCTGACTTTCGCTCCTTGTAGAGAAAGTTGAAGCGAACGACGCCGAATCCGTGACGGCGGAGTGTCGCGCTGACAGCGGCCATGGCGCGATCCATCATGCTGCCCCCCGCGCCGTGCGCCGCGACGAAGACCGCGCGTTGATTGCCCTCCGCTGCTTCGTACAGCGCGCTCGTTTCACCGCCGTCGACGGCCACGCGCCACGATGCACTCACGTCGTCACCGCCGCTGCCGTGACGAGACCCATCTCGTCGAGGAACTGTGTGCCGCGCGTGGGTCTTCCGGCACGCGTGAGCGCGCGCGTCAGTACAAGCCGGTCCTTCGTTCGTGTCATGCCGACGTAGAGCAACCGCCTCGCCTCCTCGACTTCAGCGGGCTTGGGACCCGACGTCGGCGAACCGCCGGGAAGCTGCCCGTCCTCGACACCGACGATGTACACGCGCGAGAACTCGAGCCCCTTGGTCGAGTGCAGCGTCAGGAGGTTGACGCGGCCGCGGTCGGCTTCGTGTCCGTCCCACTTTGACAGAACGGCGCGCTCGAGAAACGCCCGCAACTCGGTGTCGAGTGAACCAGGAGGAAGCTGGGCGATCAAGCGGCGCAACCGGATCATCGCCGCCGGATATCGTTCTTCGGCCGTCTTGTCCGCGCGGATCTTGAGCATCAGCTCCGCGCCGCCGAGCCGTTCGATCAGCTCGTCGACGGTCGGGATTGAAAGGTCGTCACTCTGTTCGCGCTCGTAGTTCTCGAGGCAGCTGCTGTAACGGCTCAACGCGAAGCCGCGCGTGATCGCGCGGAACATTCTCGCCTCGTCGCAGAGCGAAGCGTCGTCGCACAACGCGAGCGCGACGCCGAGCTGATCGAGCTGGCTGACGAGCGCCGTCTTGCGCGCGTGCGCCCGCTTGGCCTCGTCGAGCCGAAGCGTCACCTTGGCGAGCGCTTCGCTGTCGTGCAACGCGCGGTGTGCCTTCTCGAGCGGAATGCCGAACTGACGCGCCAGGTCGCCGAGCTTGCGGCTCGTCGGATACAGGTCCCGCGCGAGCGGCAACGTATCGTAGGTGCACAGATCGAAGGGCTTGCCGAGCTCCTTCGCCATGCGCTGCAGAATCTTGAAGTCGAAGTCGTAGCCGTTGTGCGCGACGATGACGTCGGACCCGCAGAACGCCTGGAACTTCGGCCAGATGTCGGCGAAGGGCGACGCGGTCGCGACCTCCGACTGGTAGATACCATGCGTCGCACTAGCGCCAGAAGAAATCGCGACCTTCGGCTTCACCAGCGTGTTGAACGTCTCGACGATCTCACCGTTGCGAACGCGTACCGCCGCGATCTCGACGATCTCGGCCTTCTCGGTGTCGTTGTCTGTCGTCTCCAGATCGACCGCCGTGAAGTCGTCGAACACGGCGGACACGTCGCTCATCTCGATGAGCTGCGCCGCCTTGAAGACGCCGAGCGCGAGTCCGACCGAAGGCACATCGCCGGTGCTCAGGACGAGCGCCTCCGGCGGCACCGAACCGCCGAGCGCGACGTTGCCAATCCCGATCGACGCGAGGATCGCCTTCAATCCAACTTCCGCACCGTTCAGTCGGGGCATCCAGACGGTCGTTCGGTCGCGTCTCGCCACGGTGAGGCGGGCGGCGAGCGACATCACGTCGGCGAGGGCCGTCGGGTCGCTGATCTCGTCGTGGCGGTCGTCGAGCACCGAACGGACTTTGCCGACGCGGCGCGACAGCAGATCCTGCACGAGCGAGCCGAGGCTCGAGTGATTCTTGCCGAGCGCCGCGAGGTTCCGCCAATCGGCGAGCGCGCGACGAATCTGGCGCGCGTTCTCGTGGGAACGGGGAAGACGCGACGCCATGTACTTGAGGTGCCGGCCGAGGCTCTGTCGCGCGGCCTCGGCCTGAGCGCGCGCCTCGTCGAACAATGGTCGCGGGAGGACGACGCCAAAGAAGGCGTCGCGATGGACGTCGTCGGTCGGCTCGGCGATCACGCGCAACGCGGCGATGACGTACGCGACGATCGGATCGTCGGCGAGCGCACGGCCCTGAGCGAGCCGACAGGGGACACTGCCGTTGATGAGCGCCGCCTCGAGAACGTGGCCGATCTCGTGGGTTCGATAGAGCAGGGCGACGTCACCCCACCCGATCTCGTGCTCCAGACGATCGCGGCGGATGTCGTTCACGATCCACGCGGCCTCCTCGTCGCCCGTGTCGAAGGTCATCACGCCGACGGGGAAGGGCGACACGCGGTCGGCCCGCGGCGGCACGTGATCGTCGAACAGCGCCGGATTGACGGTGACGAGCTTGCGCGCCAAGTCGAACGGCTCCTTCGGGCAACGGTGATTCTGATCGAGATGAATCTTCCGCCGCAACTCGAAGTCCTTCACGAAGCTCATGAAGACCGAGAGATCGGCGCCCGCCCACGAATAGATCGACTGCTCGTGATCACCGACGGCAAAGACGTGCTTGTGGTGCTTGGCCAGCGCGCGGACGACGCGGTACTGCACCGGATTCAAGTCCTGGAACTCGTCGACCAGGATCACGTCCCACCGCGCGTGCACGCCGGCGCTCTCGCCGGCCGTCTCGAGGAGGTTGGCCGCGTTGATGACCAACGTGTCGAAGTCCAGCACCTTGCGCGCGGCGAGGAAGCGCTCGTACTGCGTAAAGAGTCGCGAGTCGTCGTGGAGTAGCGGCATTCCGCGAAAGCGGTACGCCGAAAAGCGATTGAGAGTGTAACGGTGCCAACGCCGCGGCCCTTCGATGCGGCGCAGGACGCTCAGTTGGTAGTCTTCGTCGGCGATCCCGAAGCCGCGCTCGACACCGACGAGCGGCCCAAGCTCGCGGAGCAGCTCGGCGCAGAAGGCGTGGATCGTTCCGCGCGTAATCGTCGACGCCGCGGCGCCGAGACGGTGACCGAGCCGTTCCGCGATCTCGCCGGCGGCTTTGTTCGTAAAGGTGAACGCGCAGATCCGGGCGGGATCGTAGCCCAGCTCCTCGATCAGAAACCGAATGCGCTCGATGAGGCAATACGTCTTACCGGCGCCGGGGCCGGCGAGCACGAGCAACGGTCCCGCCGGCGCCTCGATTGCGTCGCTCTGGGCGCGTGAGGCTATTTGTGGGTGGAGAGTTTCAATAGGCGAGGCTAACGGCGTCGTCAAGCAAACCGCCGTTGCGAGCGCTCCTTCGCTTTGCGGGCCTCTTCCTCTCGATTGCGAGGCGGCGCGTGGGTTTCGAGCGATTCGATCAACTGCCGTGCGATGGCGGTGACGTCGTCCACGGCCTGATTGAACGCGGCTTCGTTGACGCGCGACGGCTTCGTCGTTCCGCTCAGTTTGCGCACGAACTGCAAGGCGGAAGCGCGGATCTCATCGGGGGTGGCAGGAGGCTCGAAGTTGGCGAGGGTTTTGATGTTTCGGCACATAATGACTCGTGATGGCAGCGTTGTGAATATGCCGTTGAGAGCGAAACGGCGCGACTGTTGGACTGAGCGGACTGCCGAACAGCGCGCCTGCCGAACGGCGCGCCTGCCGAACGGCGCGGCTGCCAGACGGCGCACCTGCCAAGCGGCGCAAGCGGCCTTCGGCCGAGGGACGCGCAACATTGAGTCCAACCCGGTGACCGAAGTGTCGCCGAGGAAAGGCCGTGCGCCCGTCACAAAACCCGGACATGCTCAACAAACGGCGCGAAGCGCCCATGCGCCGCTTGGCAGTCGCGCCGTTCGGCAGCCGCGCCGTCTGGCAGTCGCGTAGTTCGGCAGTCGCGCGGTTCGCCGTTTTTCCTGCTTAACTCTTCCTCGCCGCCTCCGCCGCCCGTTCCAGTAGCATCGTCTTTTCTCGCGCATTCCGCGTGAGCCCGGCTGCACGCTGAAATTCGTCGCTGGCTTCGGCATGCCGTCCAAGCTTGGCTAACAAATCGCCTCGCACCGTTGGTAGCAGGTGATAATTCTTGAGCGATGCTTCGCCGACGAGATCGTCGACGATCTCCAGCCCCGCGCTCGGGCCGAATGCCATGGCCACGGCGACCGCGCGATTGAGTTCGACGATCGGCGAGGGCATCACCTGCGACAGCGCATCGTACAGGGCGGCGATGCGGGACCAGTCGGTTTCGCCCGGGGTTCGAGCGCGCGCGTGACAGGCGGCGATCGACGCCTGGAGCGTGTAAGTCCCAAGCGTCCCGCCGCGTGACCCGGCCAACTGCTCGGCGCGAACAAGCGCGGCGAGGCCACGGCGAATGAGCAGCCGATCCCAGCGGCCGCGATCCTGGTCGAGAAGGAGAATCGGTTCGCCGGACGGCGCCGTCCGAGCGCGAAGACGCGACGCCTGAATCTCCATCAGCGCGACCAGACCGTGGACTTCCGACTCGTCCGGCACGAGGCCGGCGAGGATACGCCCTAAACGCAGCGCGTCTTCGCAGAGCGCGGGACGCAGCCAGTCGTCGCCCGCGGTTGCGGCATAGCCCTCATTGAAGATCAGATAGATCACCTCGAGGACCGACGACAGCCGCGCTTCGAGCTCCGTGCCACGCGGCACCTCGAAGGGAACGCGCGCTTCCGATAGCGTGCGCTTTGCCCGAACGATTCGTTGAGCGACCGTCGGCTCCGAGGCGAGGAACGCGCGCGCGATCTCGTCGGTCGTCAGGCCGCCGAGCAGCCGCAGCGTGAGTGCGACGCGTGCCTCGCGCGCGAGGATCGGATGGCACGCGATGAATACGAGCCGCAACAGATCGTCGCCGACGTGGTCATCGAGCGCTTCATCGAGCTCGGGCACGATCGCCTCCTGTTTCGCTTCGAACTCGGGCACCAGCTCCTGATGCTTGCGGTCGTGCAGTGCGTGCTGTCGGAATTGATCGATGGCGCGTCGCTTGGCGGCGGCCATGAGCCACGCTCCGGGGTTGTCCGGAACGCCCGTCTCGGGCCAACGTTCGAGCGCCGCGACCAGCGCGTCCTGTGCGAGATCCTCGGCCACTCCGACGTCGCGCACCATGCGCGTCAGCGCGGCGATCAGCTTCGCCGATTCCATGCGCCACACCGCATCGATGGTGCGTTGGACGTTGCCGGCGGTTGCGGGAAGACGGTCGGCCATGACGCTCCGGAATCAGCGCTTGGCGTTGGCGGCAATTTGTTCGCCGAGGAGCCGCTCGCGCTCGCGCAACTCGGGCGTGAACTCCTCGCCGAAATCTTCCGCCTCGAACACCTGGCGAATCTCGATCTCGGATTCACCGGGCATCGGGTTCGGGCACCGTTTGACCCACTCGATTGCTTCTTCCTTGGATCGGCATTGCCAGAGCCAAAAACCGGCGACGAGCTCCTTGGTCTCGCTAAAGGGTCCGTCGACGACGGTGCGCTTGTCGCCGGAGAACCGTACTCGCGCGCCCTTGGAGCTCGGCTGCAATCCTTCGCCGGCGAGCATGATGCCTGCTTTCACCAGCTCCTCGTTGTACTTCCCCATCGCGCTGAGCATCGCTTCGCTGGGCAGAACGCCGGCCTCGGAATCCTTCGTCGCCTTTACCATGACCATGAATCGCATCGTCGTGTCTCCGTCGAGTGTCAGATAGGAGCCTGGTCCTCTGACCGAATCAAGCTAGGCTCCATCAACACGTCGAACGAGGAGCGGCGGAATCGACAACAGGGCCGCGCCGCGACGGCTGCCTCAGCCGGGGGGCCATGCGGTCCTTCGCCCACCTGGCGGGCGCGAGTGCCGCCCTGTATGCATACAATTGGGTTTACTCGAGTAGGTCATATGTCGTTCACCCTTCGCGTCGCTCTCGCTGCCCCGGTTCGGGGGGGGATGGGGGCCGCGCTTCTGTTCTTGATCGCGGGCGCATCGAGCGCGGTCGCGCAATCGAGCAAGCCGGCACGACAGGCGCAGGCGGCTCAATCGACGCTGGACGCGCGTTGGACCCCGTGGCTCGGCTGCTGGCGAAGTGATGCGTCGAGTCCGAGCGCGCCGGCGACCGCCACTACGTGCGTGATTCCGCTGAGCGGAACAACCGGCGTCGAGGAGCTGTCGATCGCCAACGGCAAGATCGTGGAACGCCGAAGATTCGAGGCGGACGGCAGACCGCATCCGATGCAGGAGTCGGCTTGCAAGGGCACGCGAACGAGTCAGTGGTCACCCGGCGGACGGCGCGTGTACGTGAGGTCCGAGTACACGTGCGACGCCGGCTTCAGCGGCGTGTCGACGTCGATTATCGCGTTGAGCTCGACCGGGGATTTCATTGAATCGGAGCATGTGAAGGCGGGCCGCGGCTCCGTCGAACACATCACGCATTTGCGCGATGCCGGTCTTCCCGACGGTGTGCCGTCGGAAGTCATGGCGGCATTGGCGCCGCGACGTCTGGCAATCACGACGGCGCGCGCCGCCGCCATCGCGCCGCTCGCATCGGATGACGTGCTCGAAGCCCTTCAGCAGGTCGATGCCGCCGCCGTCCGCGCGTGGCTGACGGAGAATGGCCAGCGCTTCACGCTCAACGGCGATCAGATCGCCGCGTTGATTCGGTCGGACGTTCCGCAGTCCGTGCTACAGGCCATGGTGGGTTGGGCGCCGCAACAAAACGCCGGTCAGCCGGGCATGGGGCAGGAGGTCTACACGACTCGGAGCAACACCGGCGGCGGGATTGTCGTGTACGGCAGCGCGCCGATGCAAGCGCAGCCAGCGTCGAACGGATTGTACTGCAACGCGTCCGGCTGCTATTCAGAGAATCCTTATTCGGGCTTCAACGGGTACAACGGCTTCGTCTATTCGCCGTATCAGGACGGCTATCCGTATTATCCCTACAATGGGTTCTACCCGTATGGACTGGGTTTCCCGTCGGTAATCGTCAACAACGGATCGCGGTTGGGGCACAACCGATTCAACGGACCGTTCGGCATCAACAAGCCGGTGGTTGGGCGACCGGGCGGTCTTCCGATGAATCGCGGTGGTCAGCCGGGTCCGCGCGGCGGTCAGCCGCCCGTGAACCGGCCCGTTGGAACGCCCGTACGAGGGCGTCCTTAGCGCACAGTTCCCGGACGAGGCTCTCCCCCGACCGGATTGTGTCGAAGAAGGTTGGAAGTCGTCCACTTGTTCGGTAAGTATCCGACGGTAGCGGTGGACCCAACCGACGCGTGCACGACGTCACGCACTCAAGTCATCGAATTCGTGTGAAGAAGCGCTGGGCGTGGGCCCTCGCGGCGGCGTTGTGCCTTGCCGCCGCGGGCACGTTCGTCTCGATCTTCGTTTCTCATCGCCTCAACCGTCCGAGGGGCGAGCGTTACGTCCCTCAGGACGTTCCAGACGTCCTGGGTGTTTCTACGCCCAGCATCCAGGATGCCGTTGCCGGACGGGTCGCTCAGCCCCCGCCCGATTGGGTTTCCGCCGAGCGTTGGGCGCGCGTCCGGACCCTTTACCGGACGTACGAGAACGCCCCCCTGTGGCTCGAGCCGGAGGGGGTCAAGGATCGCGCCTCGGCGCTTCTCGACGCGCTCGCGAAAGCAGGCGACCATGCCCTGCGAACCGACGCGTACCCGATCGACTCGATTCGTCATGTGGTCAGTGCCAAGCGCATCGACAGCTCGGCAACGGCGGCGGACATTGCCAACGCCGACGTTCTGCTCACCGCCGCGTACGTAGGGTATGCCTCCGACATGCTGGTCGGACAGGTCGATCCGACGACTGTTTCGCAGTCGTGGCATATCCCGGCGCGGCGCGCGGCGGTGGATTCTGCGCTTTTGCAAACGCTCCAGGACTCGTCGATGGCCAATGGGCTCGAGCAGATGGCGCCGCACGACTCCGAGTACGTCGTGCTGCTACGGGAATACTCCCACTACCGTGACATCGTCGCCAAAGCCGGCTGGCCGACGATTGCGCCAGGCGTCAGTCCCGAGGAATTGTCGGCGCGTCTCGAAGCCGAGGGCTACGTGGTGCCCTCGGAGGATTCGCTGTTCATCGTGCTCGCCGCGTGGCAGCGCCGACACAACCTCGATCCCGACGGTAAGCTGGGGCGCGCCACCTTCGCGGCGCTCAACGTCGACGCCGAGACCCGGGCGCGGCAAATCGGATCCAACCTCGAGCGTCACCGTTGGCTGCCACGCGCACTTGGACAACGCTATGTGTACGTGAACGTCCCGTCGTTCCACCTGGATGCGTTCGACAGCGGTCAGCGTGTGCTGTCGATGAAGGTGGTCGTCGGCTCGGAATACAACGGACATGCCACGCCGGTGTTCAGCGATTCCATGCGATGGGTGGTCTTCCGACCGTATTGGCGGCCGACGCAGCGGATCCTCAAGGATGAAATTCTGCCGCGTCTGAAGACAGACCCGTCCTACCTGAAGCGGAACGACATGGAGTGGGCTTCGGAGGCGGGGAATCGCGTCATCCGGCAACGGCCCGGGCCGCAGAATTCACTCGGCCTCGTGAAGTTTCTGTTTCCGAACAATTTCGACATCTATCTCCACGACACCAACCAGCGATCGTTCTTCGGTCGCAGCGCGCGAGCAGCGAGCCATGGCTGCATCCGGCTGGACCGACCAGCTGATTTGGCGTCGTACGTTCTCGGCTGGCCGGTCGATAGCGTTCGCGCCGCGATGGATTCGGGACGCAACGATCGCACTGTACCGCTCACGCAGAAAGTTCCCGTGTACATCGTGTACTTCACCACGTATGTCCGTGACTCCGAGCTGTATTTCGCGGAGGATGTCTACGGTCGCGATGACCGCCTGAAAAGTCGAATCAACCTGCTCCCCGATTGAACGAGAAAGGCGTCGTCGAGCGTCATCGCGATTCTAGGACGGACCACATGGCCCGACGCGCGCGCTCGCCAGTGGTTTGCCACGAGAATCGCCGAAGTACCTCTTGGCGGCCCGCTTCGCCCAACGCGCGCGCCTTGGCCGGGTCGTTCAACAAATGGAGGCAGGCAGCCGCGAAATCTCTCGTCGACGTGGCGATCAGGAGATGCTTGCCATCCTCCAACCCCAAACCGCGGGCGGCGACGGGGCTCGCCACGGTCGGCAGCGCGTATGCCAAGCTCTCGAGCACTTTGATGCTCGTTCCGCCGCCGCGCAGCAATGGGGCGACGCCGATCGTGGCCCGCGAATAGAACTCGTCCAGCGCCATCGGTGATTCGTGAAGCGTCACCCCGGGTTGGGAGAGAAGGGTACGTACGTCATCGGGTGTCGGACTTCGGCCCGCAACGGTTAGCGTCGCCGCGGGGAAGGACTCTCGCATCGCTGGAAGAATCGCCTCGACGAGTTGACGCATTGCCTCGATGTTCGGTCCCCAGGAAAGCGTGCCAACGAAAAGCAGTTCGCCGGCACTGAGGCGACTGCGATCGACCGAGACCGGAAGGTCAACGCCGTTCGGGACGATATGAATTCGTTCCGGGTCTCTCGTCTCCAGCAATGCCGCGTCCTCGTGCTTGGAAATCGCGACCGCGCTGAATCGTCTCAACAGGCGACGCTCGTACCGGACCAGATTCTTCGCTTGAACGACGTGCAGCATCTTGCGCTTGTATGACTGACCCTCCGCGAGGTCGCGAACCATCAGCTCACCTTGAAAATCGTCGACGTCTACGATGATCCGGTTTGCGCCCGCGGCGCGCGCCATCTCCCCGGTCCAGAAGCGCATGGCCCACACAGCCTCGATTTTGAATTCGCGGATTGCTTGTCGCGTGGCGGCAACTAGCTGTTCGGACCAGGCCCAATCGAATATTCGTGGCCGCTGGCCGGGAATGCTCGTAACGATCGCCGCCTTGGCGCTCGCCGGGACCGATCCCCACATGGCGTCACGCTTGCCGAGGGGTTTCGGCCGCGGAATTGTCACGATGTGCTTCAGTTGTTTACCGAACTCCCAATTCGCGGTCATCACTTCTGCGTCGACGTCCGACAGGCAAAGCAGGGTGACGTCGAACTCCGCCTGCAATTCGCGAACGAGCCGAGCGATCCGCAACGACGCTCCGATCAGCGGCGGCGGATACGGTGCGAGGCCCGATAGAAAAGCGATAACTGGTCGACGGCTCATTTAGGAGGAAGGCGCAACGCTTGGTGGCCACGACAATTAGCCTGTCGCGACCATGACCAAGGACGCTTCAAAGGCCCACCGGGTTCCGCGTCGATGATCGGACGCTTACTGCGCCTGAATATGATCAACGCGCCTCGGAACGGCTGAATTCCTTAGGCGCCGGTTATTGTTGCGCCCACCGAGCCGGCTTCGTCGAATAAGCGGACTTAACCGTTCGCCCACGCCGACCGCCGACAAGGCCAAGCTCCGACTCCGTTGACCACAGCAGCGCACACTTTGGCCCCGCGACTCGCCGTCCGGGCCGATTTTATTTCTTCAGGACTCTTACCCGTCGACAATCAGCTCGATGGGCTGATGCGGGGCCGAACGTACGTCCTTAGCGGCGCGCCCGGCACCGGGAAGAGCATCGCCGGCCTGCAGTTCCTGATGGAAGGGGTAAGGGCGGGCGAGCGCGCGGCAATTCTCACGCTCGACGACCCGCAGGACGTTCTGGGGCAGGGTGACTTCCTCGGTTTCGACATCGCGAGCGAGGTCGCGGCGGAGCGCCTCTACATCCTCCGCTTCCAGCTCGATTTTGCGCGCCGCTTTGCGCGTGCGACGTCGCCGGACGAAGCGTTCGCCGAGTTGCGATCGCTTCTCGGTTCCCAGCCGCTCGGTCGGTTTGTCATCGACTCGGTCGTTCCGTTCATTGACGCGGCCGGGCCGTCGCAGAACGCTGCGATCTCGATGCTTCAGCTGCTCGACGAGCTCGGAGCGACGTCCATCGTTACCTACCCTGGCGATCTCGCCGGGGTGTACGACCGACGCCTCGACCCGCTCGTCCAGCGTGCCGCGGGCATGTTCCATCTCTCGGCGGACCTCCACCGCCAGCGACACATCGAGATTCGCAAGGTTCGCTATCGCGTACCGTCGAACGCTCCGATTCCGTATCGCATTGAGCCGGGCGCGGGGATCATTCCCGCCGCCGAGGAACTTCGCTTCCACCAGGAAGAGGCGCCGTCGACGAACGGCCGCCAGCGCGTGGTGCTGGAGTTGGCGCCCGCGGAAGCGGACCAGGCGCTGAAGCTTCTCCAGAGCCACTACAACGTGAAGTTGATGAACGGCGCCGCGCGTCGATCGACGCCGAACGTGCCGCTCTCGGTGATGCCGGCGCGCCGTGCCGTCGACTTTCCCGACGCAGGCGGGCCGGAATCACAAAACGTCGCTCAGCCGACGCGCTCCGGCGCCCGCGTGCCGTTCGACGCGCCGGGATTCCGCGCCGCAATCCAATCGATTCTCGCGGCTGATTCGCGAAGCATGTTCTCGATCGTTGTGCTGACCACGCCGCCGGGCGAGCTCGATCGCGCCGGTGACGTCGTGCTCCGCACCGTACGCGCCGTGAACGGCGATCTCGTCGCCGTCGCGAACAATCAGGTGTTGATCTACCTCCACGCGACCGGTCGCAAGCACGCGCCGTATTTCGTGCAGCGTCTGCGCGATACCTGGCAGAACGTCGGACACGGTGAGTTGATCGTCGACACCCTCGGCTACCCCGGCGATCAAGAGCGAATTCGGACGCTCCTCAACTCGCTCGCCTGATGTCGGCCCGAAAGCGATACACCCTGTTGGTCGTCGCGCTTGCCGCGGCGGCAGTGGCCGGCGCCGCGGTGTCGATTCCTGCCATTCGCGGTTGGCGAGTTTGGGGGCCGCTCGCGCATCGCGCGAAGCAGCACCCTGATTCGACGCCGAAACGAGTGGCACGAGCCAAACCGCCGGCGAGTCTGCCCGCGGTGGCTCCGGTTCCCGCGCCGGCACAATCCACGGCCATCGGCCAGTCGCACGCGCCTGTACGCGTGAACGTCGCGAAGGCGTGGAAGCCGTCGGAGCGCCAGCAGCTGCGAGACAAACTCTACCTGGCGGGTCAGTCGAATCGGCCGTCGGATGCGATAGCCGCCCTCGAGGCGTGGGACGCCAAGCACCCTCGCGACCCGGAAGCCCTGCGCGAGCTGTCGCGCTTGCTCGTTCGTAACGGCCGGGTGAACGACGGCCTCGCGCGGTATCGCGAGCTGTTGACGGCATCACCCGACAGCGGTGCGCGCGCCGAGTACGCGGCCGCGCTGCTCGCGCTTCAGCAGTACGACAGCGCGGCGGCCAATTATCGAATTCTCATCAACGCTGATAGTAACGACCTCAGTGCGCGCGTCGGATTGGCGCGAGCGCTGGCCTGGGGCAACCATCCGCGCGAAGCGGAGCCGGAACTTCGCTGGGTCACACTTCGCGTCCCGGGCGATACGACGTTCGTCGTCATGCTGCGCGTGGCGCGCAACTCGTACGACCCCACGTCGGCCGACGCGGCACGATGGGTCGGCGAGGATCCACAGTACGCGCCGTACCGTCTTACACTGGCAAGACTGCTCGCATCCGAAGGTCGCCTCGACCTCGCCGCGGCGCAGTTCGATACGCTCGTCAGCGGTAACTCGTCGTCGCTGGCGCTGATTCGTGAGGCCGCCGGCGTGCACGCAATGGCCGGCGACTCGATCGGTGACGCGCGGCTCCTTCGTCGTGCCGTAGCGTTGGCGCCTGCCGACACCGGCATCCGTCAGTCATACGCCGAAGCCCTCGCATGGTCGGGCGACCGCGCATCAGCCGTCGCTCAATACGACACGCTCCTCGCGGCGTCCGGATCCGATCCGGATCTGTTGATCGCGCGTGCGCGGTTGTACGCCGTCAGCGGCGACAATGCCGCGGCGGAGCGGGATCTCTCGGAAGCGATCGCGAAGCGGCCAACCCCCGAAGCGTGGGTCATGCTCGGCGACTTGTATCGTTGGGAAGGGGACCGTAGCAGGGCTTGGAGTGCCTACTCGGAAGCAAGCGCGCTCCGGCCGGGTGACGCAGCCGCGGAGGGTGGCTTCGCCGAGCTCGCCGCCGCGGAACGTCGCCAGAAAGCCGCTGTGCTCAGCGGTGAGTTGGGGTGGAACACTTTCGCTTCGTATCTCGGCGACAACGCCGGCTTTGATCTGTCGATCGCGGGACTCGGCGGCGGAATGGGGATAGGCCCGGCGTCGGCGCTGCTGCTTGGTGCGGATGCTCGCCGGCTTGGCTCCGACCAGGGAGAGGCCGCGTATCTCGGTGTGGTGCAGTACTTCCGTTCGTATCGGTTCTCCGCCGAGGGCGGGGCGGTGACGTATCGCGAGCGCGGCGACTTCGGGTATGGCTCCGTTTCGGCAGCCGGTGCGCTTGGCGGATTGTGGACGTCGGCCGAAGTCCGAACCGGTCCGACCTTTCAGTGGTTGATGTCTCCGCGCACGCTGACTTATCGCGGCGCGAGCGCGTCGCTGACCATCCCGGCGGGACTCGCGGCGTTCTCGTTCGGCGTGGATCGCATGTGGCTTAGCGACGGGAACGATCGCACGCAGCTTCAGCTCGGCGCTCGGTACGCGCTTTGGCGCGGTGTGTCGGCGATCTACTCCGGTGGTATGATCGGGTTCGATCATGCCGGTGCTTCGTACTGGGATCCGCGGCGATTTACGTCGCACTCGATGGGGCTCGAGCTGTCCACACAGCGTGACAGTGGATTCAGCGTCAGTGCTCGTGTGCTTCCTGGTATCGGCGTCATGAGCGACGGCTTCGATTCGACCATACCGGGCGCGCGAACGGCGGCGCAACTGTCCACCGGTCTCGCGCTGGCGTACCGGCGGCGCTGGTGGTCACTCACGCTCGACGGCGATTACGCGCACGGCGTTCGCGACAGCGGCTATCAGTCCGCTCGCGCGAGTGCCCGGCTTCGCATCACTCCGTAACCAGGACCATGCGCGCCAGATATCTGTACTTCGTTGTCGCAGCCGCGATCGTTCTCCTCACGGTCGCCGGCGCGGTGCTGTTCATGCTGCCGCGTACCCACGTAAATGTCGACAGCCATCCGCTGCGTATCGCGATCGTGGTGGTCACGGCATTCCTGATGATCACGATGACGCGGTATCTCGTGCTGCTCTGGCTGGGATACCTGCAGCATGTCGAGGCGAAGACACGCGTCGAGGCTGACGAACGCTTCGAGCCTCTCGTGACGATTCTCGTGCCGGCGTACAACGAGGAAGCGGTCATTCAGGGTGCGATTCGCAGCCTCCTCGAGCTGGACTACCCGGCGTACGACGTTCTCGTCATCGACGACGGCTCGACCGACCAGACCTATGCCAAGGCGGCGGAGCTCGAGGGATACTACGGGCGCGCGACGGTCCGCGTGGTCAGCAAGAGCAATGGCGGCAAAGCCAGCGCGTTGAACACCGGTATCGGCCTCGCGCGCACGCCGTTCGTGCTCTGCATGGATGGTGATTCGCGGCTGAGTGCGGGCACGCTGAAGTACGCGATGCCGCATTTCCGCAATCCGCACGTCGGCGCGGTCGCGGGGAACGTGAAGGTCGTAAATCGGCGCAATCTGTGGACGCGCCTTCAGGCGCTCGAGTACATCGAAGGTCTGAACATGGCGCGCCGGGCGCAGGGGTTCGTGCACGCGGTGAACATCGTCCCCGGTCCGATCGGCATCTTCCGTCGTGACGCGCTGTCGCGCGCGGGAGGCTACGACACCGACACCTATGCGGAAGACGCCGATCTCACGCTCAAGCTGCTCACGCACGGCTGGCACATCGTCTACGAGGATCAAGCGATCGCGTATACCGAGGCCCCGGAGAATCTCTTCGATCTGTTGAAGCAGCGGTATCGCTGGACGCGCGGCATCATGCAAGCACTGCGCAAGCACTCGGGAGCGCTGTTCGACCCGCGCAAGCGATTCGCGACGTGGATCTCACTCCAGTCGATGTTGTTCGAGGCGATCGCCTGGCCCGTGATGAACGTGTTCGGCAATCTGTTCTTCAGCTTCGCCGCGCTGGCGGCCGGCGCGCCGGTGTACGTGCTGTACTGGTGGCTGCTGTTGACGTGGCTGGACGTGGCGGCCGCGCTGCACACCGTGGCCATGGAGGAGGAAGATCTGCGCCTCGTGCCGCTCGCGATCCTCTATCGCTTCTTCTTCGTCGTGACCGTGGACGTCGCGAAGCTGCTGGCGACGGCCGAGGAGTTCCTGAACGTGAAAATGGGCTGGGGCAAGCTCGAGCGCGCCGGTCGAATCTAGGCTTCAGCGGAGTGAGTCATGGATATCAACATGCTGCTGTCCACCGTAGTCCTCGTATCGTTCATCGTAACGATCGTGTTGGCCGTGGGCAGCTATCTGGCATTCAAGGGTCGCGAGAAGCGACGTCCCGAGCCCGAGCTGCGCCGGCGTGGCGGCGAGCCGGTGTTCTTCGAGCGCATCTACCTCCAGCCGAAGAAGACGCAAGAATCGTCGCCGGCATAGTCGCCGGGAAAACCCCGAGAAGCGGGTCCAACCGCAACGGCCGCGGTACTTCGCACGTTCAGTATTCGTGCAACGCGGCTCGGTATGAGCGCGTCCGTCAGGGGCCATCCGACGCCGGGTGTCCACTATTTGGCCGATGCGTCCCCACCCGCATGACTGACCGCATTCCGATCACCGTTGTGATCGCGACTCTGAACGAGGCTCACCGACTCAGCGCTGCCCTCGAGGCGGTCGGCTGGGCGGACGAAGTCATCGTTGCCGACGCCGGGTCGACGGACGCCACGACGGAAATCGCCCGCTCCAAGGGCGCTCGGGTTCTGACCGTCGCGGGCAGCACAATCGGAGCGCAGAGGAACGCCGCCATCGCCGCGGCGCGCCACCCGTGGATCCTCGCGCTGGACGCCGACGAGATTGTGACGCCGGAGCTCAAGGACTCGCTCGCCCGACTAGCGACACAGCCGCGCCGAGCCGGAACTGCGTTTCGCGTCCGCTCCCGGAACTGGCACTTGGGGACCGAGCTTCGACACGGGCCGTGGGGCCGTGACTGGAAGGTGCGAGTCTTCTCGAGCGACCAGCGCTATACCGCCGCCAAGGTACACGAGCACGTCCAGAACCTGGACAACGTCGAGTCATTGGAGGGCGAGCTGCTGCACTACCCTTATCGGGATCTGTCTCACCACGTCATGAAGGTGGCGAAGTACTCCCGCTGGGCGGCGGACGACTTGCGTGCGCGCGGTCGCCGAACGACGCCGTTGGATGTCCTGGTTCGACCTTTCTGGCGCTTCGTCCGCGACTATGTGTTGTTCAGCGGTTGGCGCGACGGGCGGGCGGGGTTCGTCGTATCCGTGGTCAGCGCCTTCTCTGTGTTCTGCAAGTACGCGACGCTTCTGGTTCCGGGAGAGCAGGCGCCTCTCTGACCTCCCGATAGCCGAACAAGCCCCGAAATGGGGTCAGACCCCATTTAAAGAACTTGAAATGGGGTCTGACCCCACTTTTCGGCTAAAGCCCTGTGACCTTGAACGACACCGACCCGATGCCCTGTGCGGCGGCGGTTACGGTGTAGACGGCCGCCGGACCGCCAATCGAGCCCGCGGTAAATACCACGTCGGCATTGCCGCTCGCCCCGGTCGTCGTTTGTTGCAGGGTGAGGCTACCGCCGCTCGCGGTCCACGTAACCGTGACGCCAGGAACGGGGTTGCCGCCCTTGTCGGTCGCCCGCACGGTCAGCAGCGTGCTCGACCCGCTCACGGTGGCCGACGAGTCCTTCGTGACGCGGACGATGTTCATCGCCGGACCGGCGAGGCCTGTCGCCTGGAAAGTGGCTGAGGTGACGGTCGGGATTGCCACGCTTAGCACATTCACGCGCGCGGTGTCGCTAATGCGCCATGTGTTCGTGGCGACTCCCGCGGCGTCGGTAACCGACGTCGCCTGCGTCACGACGCCGTTTCCAGAAGGGGCGGACCACGTCAGCGTGATGTTCGGAGAAGGCACGCCGGCCAGCGTGACCTTCGCGGCGACCTGCAGGGTCGAGCCGACGATGGCCGTCTGCACTGCAAGCGCGGTATCCGGCGCGATGTTGTACGCGGGCTGGTTGTTGTTTCCACCTCCGGGCGAGGTGGTCTCGTCGTTCCCGGAATCCTTGGAGCAGCCGGCCACCGCAGCAACGAGGATGGTGCACGACGCAAAGAGTGAGGTACGGAGCAAAGTACGCATGGCGTGAAAAGTAACGGTCGGCACGGCGCGGCTCGACGTCCAGTGCGCTAATTCGGTCAGCGACGCACTCTTGACCGAAACGGCCGCCTGCCCGAACGTCATCCCTATGACAACTCGCCGAACGTTCGTCTCGTCAATCGTTGGCGCGGGAGCCTCGCTCCCCGTGATGCGCCAATCGGCCTTTCGCCACCTGTTCACCGCGGAGCCGATCGCCGGGAACCAAGCCCCGGCAAGCGTGGCCGAGGACGAGACCTATTGGCGCGAGATCCAGCGCGCCTTCGATCTCGACCGAACGATGGTCAACCTGAACAACGGTGGGTGCAGCCCGGCGCCGACCCACGTGCTCGAACAAATGATTCGGGATCTCCGGTTCTCGAACGAGCTCCCCGTGGACCACATGTGGCGAGTGCTCGAACCTCGGATCGAGTCCGTTCGCCGCGATCTGGCGCAGGAATTCGGGTGCGACCCCGAGGAGATGGCGATCACGCGGAACGCGTCCGAAGCCAACGAGACGATGATCTTCGGTCTCGACCTCAAGAAGGGCGACGAGGTCGTGATGACGACGCTGAACTATCCGCGCATGCAGAACGCTTGGCGCCAGCGGGAGCGGCGCGAAGGTATCGTGCTCAAACGCGTGAAGATCGAGACGCCGGTGAAAAGCGACGACTCGTTCGTCGAGCAGATCGCGGCGGCGATCACGCCGCGCACCCGCGTGATCGAAGTGATGCACATCAGCTTCCAGACGGGTTACATCGCACCCGTGCGCCGGATCGTCGATCTGGCCAAACCGAAGGGCATTCAAGTCTTCGTGGACGGCGCCCACGCCTTCGCGCATTTCCCCTTCAGCCGCGACGAGCTGGGCGCGGACTACTACGGCACCAGCTTGCACAAATGGCTGCACGCGCCGATCGGCACGGGTTTCCTCTACGTTCGCCGCGACAAGATCAAGTCGCTCTGGCCACTCATGGCGGGTGGAGTGGAACAAGAGGGCGACATTCGCAAATACGAAGAGATCGGCACGCACCCCGCGGCGAATCACAACGCAATCGCCGTGGCGATTGCGTTCAACCGCGGGATTGGCGTGGAGCGGAAGATCGCCCGCCTGCGCTATCTGCGGGACCGTTGGGCGAAGCAGTTGCTCGCCGTGAGCCCGCGGGTGAAGATGCTCACCGCGATCGGCCCGAACATGAGCGGCGCGATCGGCGTGTTCACCGTGGATGGCATGGACATGGGGAAACTCGGCGGGTGGCTGCTGTCCAAACACAACATCGTCACGACTCCGCTGATCAACGACGAGTTCCATGGAATGCGAATCACGCCCAACGTCTACACGACGGTCGACGAGATTGACCTTTTCGCGGATCGGGTGACTTCGGCGATTCGTGGTGGGATCGTGTAGCTGTGGGTTCGCAGTGGCGGTGTAGAGTTCGCGCTTCGGGTCTGAACTCCTCGAGATTGGGAAACGCGGGCTAACGCGGACACGCGCAGGCGAGCGCGGTGTCGGGATGTCACACAGCGCCACGTCGACTGCCATTGCGCAGAACGGGTTCCTCTTGTGTGAAGGGGCGGAAGCTACGGTCAACGAAACGTCTTGAGGCCGGTGCCAAGAGTTTTTTCTGTAATTTGGTACTGACGCCGGATTGACAACACGGAAACCGGCTCGAGTCGGCGTTAGCCCGCG